>Ga0228711_1002499_pt1 | contig 28324 bp, 16 predicted proteins | sample MedpolnodulmetaG_2_FD_177996 | JGI IMG/M metagenome (GOLD analysis project Ga0228711, IMG submission 177996) | Root nodule microbial communities from Medicago polymorpha collected in Santa Monica, California, United States - brown nodules | ecosystem: Host-associated > Plants > Roots > Nodule... | reverse complement strand
CATTATCTTTTGTTTTACCAGGGACATTCATCACCGTGTGAATTATATTGTCACAAAAGTTCTTTTCAATGTGCATAACATCAAGATTATGTCTCAGTAAGTTATCTTTCCAATAAGGGAGGTCCCAGCAGATACTTCTTTTGGTCCAATGGTGCTTGTCACCGTATTCTGGGTGTCTCACTCTTTTGCCAACATCTGAGAATTTCAAAAGTCCTAGTTCATTGACTCTACGAAATACTTCCTAGCTATGATGTTGTCCTACGAGGCGGACCATCTTTTTCTGTTTTTCCTTTACTAAACAAATTCCTCTTCTTACGAAATTCATGTGTCGCTGGTAAAAACGGACAATGGCAGTCAAACCACGAATGCTTTCTTCCGTGATCCAACCATCTAGCCTTTGTGTGTTCCATGCAATGTGGACAACCCAATCTGCCATGAGTCGGCCATCCAGACAACATTCCATATTCAGGAAAGTCGTTAATAGTCCACATCAAAGCTGCCCTCATTCTAAAATTCTCCTTCCTTGCAATATCATATGTCGACGAACTAAGTGGAGGCAGCAAAATCAACGGCAACGAACAACCTCAAAATGGATTGGAACCAACAAAACTATAAAAAAAAATGTAATTTATTTTAATATATAACTACATTAAATATTTATAAATTCAAACACATGTAAAATTGAAATCAATTATAAAAAAATAACAATAATAACCTGTGTTAGAAACTTCAACAATGATAATAAAATGATGGAGAATAAAATTTGAGTGATATTAAAAAAAATTGAGTGAGAATAGAGTGAAGAAAATTGTAAGGAAAAAAATAGTGTGAAGAAAATGTGAGTGAAGAGTGGTATTTATACACATAGATGTTGCAACGGTAAGAAACGGCTAGTACGCATGTGGGTCCCGAGTTTTCCGACAAACAATTTGTCGGTAACATCAACCAATCACAACCTTCCACGCACCCTTTGTGCAACGTCTTTGTGCATGTGGGGCCGCAGCTTTCCTAGGAAACTTTCGTCGGTAACATCAACCAATCACAACCTTCCACGCACCCTTTATTCAACGATCTTTGTGCATGTGGGGCCGCAGCTTTCCTAGGAACCTTTTCCTCGGTAAAGGAAGCCAATCCCATGCATCCACGCACCAGTTTTTCTGCATGTGGGGCCTGGGTTTTCCTAGGAAAGTTTTCCTCGGTAAAAGCAGTCAATCACATGCTGCCACACCCCACCTTTCCGTTTATAAGGGTCCCCCTTTGACTGACATATGCTTTCCGACGAATATTTCGTCGCTAATTCGTAGGAAACAAATTCCTAGGAAATTTCCTCGGAAAGTTTCGTAGGAAAATCCAATATTTCTTGTAGTGAAAAAAGAATATATATTTTTTCCCAAATTAGTACTTTTTTTTTAATAAATACATACTACTTTTTTTTTAGGGAAAATACATACTACTTATACTTGTAGAAAACATAATATTTATCGTTAAATAAATAAATCATAAAGATAATAAATGAAAAATATTATTATTACCGTTAGGATGAAACTCACCGACTCATACCCGCTTGGCAGCGGGAATTCCGATTCTATCCTTTTTATTTTTACCGTTAGAGCAATAACCTAGGAAGCAACCTCATAACCTAGCTATAAATTAGGTTGTTTTGTCACACTATCTCTGTCATACATTCTTGCTTATTCTTCGATAACTCTAAGGTTCTCGCGCCACCCTTGTTCTGTTTCTTTCAAAAGGAGCCGTAAACCAAAAAGGTTCTATTTTTAACACTTTATTTTTTCATCATCACTCAATACATTACTGCTTCTTCTTTGCTTCCGATAAATAATTCTCTAAGGTTGTTGTGTTGATTCTTGCGCACGCTTTCTCTGTTTCTTTCAAGTGCCCTAAACCTAAAGGTTTCTATTTTTCACACTTTCTTTTTTCTTCTATTATTGTCAATAGTTTAATTTCCATTACTAGTTCTTCTTTTCTTGATAGTTCCTTCTTTCTGTATTTCCTTGTTATTTTTTTTATAAAATTGAGAGCGATGGAGCAACATCAACGTACTACAAGAAGAAGTGTGTCCTCCGAAGACAACGACTCGGTTATGATTTTGGATGCTATTGATCTAAATCCTCCTCCTCTTTATCACACTCTTACTAGAAATCCATCAAGAAATTTCACAAGAAATCCATCAACGACTACTCCTTATGTTGATGGCCACTATATTTTCCATGTTATCAACGAGAATCATACTAGTAGAAGAAGTACTGTCGGACATGTTTATCACAATCTTCCAAGAGTCGAAATTGAAGAAGGAATGAAGTGTGAAGCATTGATGTGTTCTATTTGTTTGGCGGAGCTTTCAGTTGGGTCGAAAGCAATTCGGTTGCTTTGTTTGCATATCTACCACGATGAGTGTATCATGAAATGGTTAGATAGATCGAACACATGCCCTATGTGTCGTCAGAGTGTATCTCATGTTTCTTCATGACATTATTTCTTTGTACATGTTTTAATTTTTGTTTCTTCAATTTCTTGGTGAAATATGTTTTAAATATATTGGGTTTTTACCTTTGTTTCTTTCCTTTCTATTTTGTCTATTATGTTAGTATATACACAATGTATTGTGTTTAAAACTTTTCTTCAAATTGTCCCATAAAATATATTCATGTTTGTAATTATTTTCAATAGTTTAGCCACAAAATTTCAATAAGTTTCATATATATTCAAATTAATCGGATTGACTTATATCATTAGCATGCTCAATTTAAATGCTCAACATCTATGGTTGTCTCGTGGAAAAATTACCATTTAATCTACAATCATTGATATTAGAGAAAGTAATAGCATTATCCCTTCCTAACACTGTGATACAAGTTGCATTTACATCTACATCAGCAGAACAAATGAATTTCCAAAACAAAGACTTAGTCTGATCATAGAATCTCCATGAATTTCCACTGAGATTTGTAAAAGCTACAACATGACAGCCCTTAATTATCAATTGATTTTCTGTTATCCTTCTAGAAAGTATAATAAGTCAGGAGTTTTGAAACTAGCTGAAAGAATAACATTACCAGATTTGATCAGTAACATAGGTCAAGTTTTCTGGACTAGCTTCACTTGACGTTTCATTCGTGATGTCATTGAAGGCTCTTTCTCGAGCGCTTAGAACTGGAATTTGGGCCTTCTATGTATTACTACCACTTGATATGACTTTACGAGTGGATAATGATGATGAGGTAGAACCTGAAGACCTGAGTCGCACTAGTCCTTAAACGCTATCAAGCATTTTAGTGGTGACGTGCTCTACATTAGTAAAGATTCTTGTCGATATAGGCAGTTAAGACACCTTCCTAAAACAGACAATTCCTCGATTCTTAAACTACCGATTGAACATGCTCCTGTGTTCCATGTACTGTTGAGGGACACATTCAGGATCTGTCAGTTTCAGTGCAAGGACATGATTTACATGTACCTGTCTATTTGTAACTAACTTTTGTGGCAGAAATAATATTAGGAGTTGGAGCCACTTATGGCCTCATGTAGCTGATTATGTAGCTGATTATTGGAAATGCACAATTCTATCTCTGAGACGTTACCTTATTTGTCTTCAGGCACAGTCTTATCTTCTTTTGGTGCTTTCTTCTCCACCATCAAGCAGAAAACCCGCAAAACAATTGGTTAAGCCTGTCAAACACGGGAGGGAAGAAATGCTTATTCACGTGACAAGAAATTAATTAAATCACAACGCACAACGAGAAATAAACTAAAATCAATAAATTCGCAGATGAAGTGCTTTTACAATTAATGAGATTAGTTTCTCAAATCAAATGCTTCTCCGAAAATATCTGTAACCACTCTTGAGATTTCAGAAAAAGAAAAAATCAAACTCATTTTCAAACCAAAACAAATAATGTTCAAATGAAAATTAGGCTGCTTACATATATCTCCAAAACCCTATTCTGAATTTAAATCAATACTAAGATCAAAGAGAGATCAAATTTTTAAAAGCAATTTTCCTCCTTAAATTGTCACCTGGGATCAGAAAACTGAATCCACTTTCGGATGATCCATTACCTAGCAAGTTGATAATTATTTTAGAACTTAGGAAAAGATTGATCACCAGGATACTTACTAATACAGGAATTGCCTCATCTGTCGAATTTTCCCAAACCAAAACAACCTCAGTCGGAGAAGAAGTAATGACAATGCAATACGCCTAATGCTCCATAAGAGAAACATCATGAGTAATGTTTGATACGTTCACCCTTGTATCAGACATTATATATGATTCCCACTTTTGGACTTCATTCAGTGACTCTTCCACATGTAAGGTGTTAAACTTGTATTATCAACATTTTCTTCGACATTTCTAAAGTCAAAAGCTTCCTGAATAAAAGTAATATCTTTTTGAGCAACGCAGCTTAAAATTGGATGTGTTCGTGATACTTCCAGTGGCGTCTCCAAAACATTTTTCTCTTGTGTAACTAAAGTATTACCCTCATTTTTAGTCACATCAGGAGGTTCAATATCTATCTGTCTCGACATGAACTTCAACAGGTTCCATAATAGTTTCTACGGGAACTTCAGTCCTGGGCCTCACAATTTCACCGGCTACATTTTTCAAAGCAAGATGGAAAGAAGTACTTGATTTAAGTGGAACGGTCTCTGCTTGCTGCACCGCCTGTGTGTCATGGTCAGTAGCAACAAACTACTGGGCGTGAGTCTGCCACTGCGTATGTTTGTTGGAGTCCTTTGTACATTGAGACAACCGAAACAACCTCGGTTTAAAAGGTTCATTGTACCCATTTCCCAGGCAAGGTGCATGTCTTCATTAGATGCAAAAGAGAACTCAATATACCGTTAGCAAAGGAAATCATTTTCCATGGCGCGGCTGTTTTCCACTGCTTCATCAATTTCCCAGTAATTTGTTTGGCAGCTTACCGTTTATCTCCCGTGCTCAAAACAAGTCACCCATGTAGATTTCTCTTACATGCTTCAATTCGCTAACCCTCTTGTGTAATTTTGATCTATAGAGAATATCCTTTGACAACAGGCCGAGGAACAGTGATGGTGATTCGATAGTTTAAGGAAAGTATGATTATCTGGTTGTCTCCCACACAAGGTCGTGGACAGGAGAAAGCCATGCCCATGTGTGAACCGTAACCTCTGATGCGTAGTCACAGTCTTCGTGGTTGGATCACATAAATGGAGCGGAATAGCGATGAGGAGCCACCACTGTGGTGATCATGGCAGTCGTGAAAGATAGGAATAGGCGACGACGCCCTAGGTCAACCCTAGACTCTAGAGGTGCTGCATCTCTCTATCAAAATTGTCTCTTAAGTCTTTTATCCCCAAGATATAAGGATCTATGGAAACGTCTTCCTTCTCTAATATTTCATTCTACCAACTTTCAAACTTACAAGAAACTCACCAATTTCATATCTAATGTTTTATCACTTTGTGATTTCTCTATTTCATTGCACGCTCTGGATTTTAAGCGTGATGTTGCTCACTTAACGCCTCACATACTTAAAATAATTGTTGATTATGCAATTTCACACAATGTCCAGTGGTTGGGACTTTTTGTTGCTGGTGACATTGCACAAATTCCACCTAGTATGTTTTCATGTCATACTTTAACACATATTAAGCTTTGTATTTACCCTAAATGAGGTCATGAAACCGTGTTTCCAAAATCTTTCAATTTACCGGCATTGACAAGCTTGCAATTACATAATTTTGAATTTTGTATTAGCAAAATGATTGTGCCGAGCCATTTTCGACTTTTAACAGGTTGATTAATAGTTTGTTCATTTCCAATTGTATTGTGAGTGGTACAATTATGAGTGATGCAAAAATCCTTTGCATATCAAGTGCAACCCTTGTCAATTTAACTATGTATGATAAGTCTAACACTTACTACAATTACACAATTGAGCTATGTACTCCAAGTCTTTGTACATTTTCTTTTACTGGGACTCCTTCAACGAAACTCTCCGGGGGAGACGTTTCTTCTCTTAAACATGTAGCTACTTATGCAGAAGCAAATCCATTTCGAAAGGAGCCTCATTTTATTCTATTCAGCTGGCTACTAGAGTTTCCCAATATAAAATCATTGACGGTCTCTGCAACTACTCTTCAGGTATCTTGACTCGATATGTTTTGAGGTTGTTTTTACTTTCTTCTTAAGATGACTTCTTATTTATTTCTAAATTTCATCAAGAATAAAACAACTAACTTGTAAAACGTATTGCTTAGGTTCTCTACTTAATTCCTGATTTGTTGAAGATTGATCTCCCTTCATTGGGTAACTTGAAATCATTGAACGTGAAAATGGAACCAATTCCATCTTGATTTCGCATGAGAGTGAGAAATATCATCTTAGGAAAAGCTCAATCAAAGAAAGAAGCTGCTAAGTTGCGAAAAGCATTTAAAGAAGGATTGTACATGCATACTAACATGGATATGTTTAGTCTGAACTTGATGATATTATGTAGAAAATGTATGTGTATACATTGTTTCTTTAATCATCTAGGGTCTTTTTGGAGATTAGAGTAGAGTGCTTTAAGGGAGGGGGAATATAGAGAAAAACAGAAAAATCTTCCATATTTTTTTAAAGAGGTTAGAAAATGATAAATGAATTTTTATGATAATATACTTTTAATATTAAGATTATTATAACAACATAAATTAGATTTGAAGAATTTACTTATGATTTTCAAAACCTTCCAAAATCTTCCTCTAATAGAATTTGTATTCGTCCAAATTAGGGAGGTTTTGTATTATGAAGAAAAATAAATTCTTCATGCTGAGTATGATCTTCTAAAACATAATGACCTAGACATGTCAACTTCAGCTGCATTGTGCTCTATTGTAAAATTGTTTCGAGGACTGGACGAGCTTGGGGCATGGAACAATATAAAAACTAAAATTCTTATGACTCATAAAATCATAAACACAACTTTTTGTTCTAAGTACTAGTTGTCTAAAATACTAAAAAAGACAACAAAAAAAAATTGTTCAAAAGCATAAAATTTTGTACTGTGTTGTTGGTTTTATGAAAACACTTGTATCTTGACTTATAATATTATGATTGTTATCAATAAACAACAGTTTTAAGTTTTCTCTTTATCCTTCTCTTTACCAAAACGAATCTGATATCTACGCTCAACAATTTTTCCGCTTCATTGTCTTGAGATAATTCAATTTTCTTGTGCAATTCTCAATTTCTTTCTCATTCTGGTTTTTTCCTTCTCACTTTGTTTTCTTCATTTTCCTTCTTTCATTTCTCAATAAAACATTGATTCTTTCGTTTTTCGGTCTAGCTCGATTCCATCCATATTTATTTCTTTTCCTTTTGTTCTGATTAATTTCATTTCGTTATTCCATTTTCATCACAATTTTGTTCACTTCATCTTCTTAGTTCCAATTTTGTTTCAATTTTTTGTTTGAGTTAGTTAAATGTTCTAGGTTTTCCAATGGCTTAACGGCAGTTTTAGCTCTCTAACTTTTTCAAAGTTGCGATTTTAGCCCCCTAAGAAGAAAAAAACTACAAAACCGCACCCTAAGTTTTGCACATGTGGCAGTTTTGTCCCCCAAGGCCAATTTTGACTCGGTCTACACTGACGTGGCACCCTAAGTGAGGTGCCATGTGTTATTTATTTTTATTTTTTTGCCTTGGGGGCCACAGTTGCAAAACATAGGGGGCGGTATTGTAGTTTTTTCTTAGAGGGCCAAAATCGTAAGTTCATGAAAGTTAAGAGACGAAAACGGCTATTAAGCCTTTTCCAATTCACTGATTTAATTTGAATTTCAATCGATGTTTCTGTTTCACTCTCTGATTCTATGATTTTTCTTCATATGATGGAAATCATCATTGACTAGTTTCGATCTCGATTTCGTGTCAAGTTTCACTATGCAATTTATCATCCTCTGTCATCTAGTTTTGATCAATGATGTTGACAGAATCATAAATTTGTGTTGTTATATTCTACTTCTGTAATCCAAAGAATTTGAAGAATCGACGATTTCGATCTAAGTTTGGAACAGAGAATCGTTGATTTATAGCTATGTCCTTGTTGTTTTTCGCTTTAGATTCGTTTGTGTGTGGTGTTGGTGCAGTACACGTTGAAAGTTTTGCTTGTGATAATCTTCTTGTTTATATCAATCATTTATTTTTTGCAAGATACTTTGGAAGTTCAGTTTGCTTTGAACTTGTTCATGAGTCTATTGTCTGCTTTGGGTTGTTCACAAATGGATTTCGAGTAGGACGTATACCTTTACGAATTACAATGGGAACATCTATGATCGGGTCTGGTGATGGTGGTAGAGTTGGAGGAGAATCTTGAATGACCTCGGTATCTAAAACAAGTCTCAAAACATGCACAACAGATGGTGTGGTTGGCGACGGTGGTAAGTTTGAAGAGGTCGTGGAGTGGGAGACTCCGTGGAAGGGTCTCTTAAGGTGTGTAAAAGAGGGGCCACGGGAGGAACAAGTATAGTGTGCACAGGTGGGACAGACACAATAGGTTGAAGAGGGACAATATCATGCAAGGTCAGCACATCGGCACGAAGTGGGTCAAGAGGTATGTTGGTCAGTCCTTAGCATCAACATTAATAACTCGACTGATATCATCAGTTCTTGTTTGCAAAATGTCATTTCTGCTACTCCTTATGATTGGTCAATGAGATACAATGGTAATGTCTGCACCATACTAAATATTGATGGAAGTTGTATCGGGAATCCAAGTCGTGCAGGTTTTGGTGGTGTTATCCGCAACAATTCAGGCAACTACGTTTTAGGCTTCTAAGTTTTCATCTACAACTCCAAAGACATTTTGCTGGTGGAACTTGCTGGCTGAAGATTTGGTGTGTTACTCTGACTCCCTCCTCTCCATCAACCTCATCTCTGGTGACACCTCGCAGTTCCACACCTATGATGTTCTTATTCAGGATATTAAGGAGCTTTTGGCAATCCGAAATTTCTCTATTCATCGTACCCTTAGGGTGCGTTTGTTTTGCAAAACAGTAAGTACTGGACATAACAGTACAAGACAGAACAGCACAAGACAAAACAACACAGGACAAATTTTTATGACATTGAATAAATTTTTTTAATACGATTTTTGGGGGACGAAATGTTATTTTGGTGTTTTAGACAATTTGTACGTGGGACAAAAAGTTGCGATGTGGTTTGGTAAGGGACAAAAATATGATTTTTTTTTGTCATATCCTTTGCCTCAAATTTTTCCTGTACCTGAAACAGTTTTACAAATCAAACATTGGACAACTGGAGTTGTTCTGTCTTGTACTCCATTTTTTAGCAAATCAAACGCACCCTTAGGCTTTGTTTGGGAGTCGAGTTTTGGAGGGGAGGGGAGGGGAAGAGGAGGCTTGTGGAGAGATAAATCCTTGTTTGGGAGTTTTAAAAAAAAATAAGGAAATGTTTTGAAGGGCTTATTTGGTCCAAATTTCATAGTTTCCCCATATTGGGGGGTTAAACATACAAATTGACAATTTTACCTTCACAATAATTCAAAATTCCAATTCTTTTTTTTTTTTAAATTATTAATGAAATTTGTACCCAGAAATAATAATTATGAAATAAAAGGAAATATAATTTTTGTACATATAGTGAAATTAATTTATCATTATTGTATCACTCTTTTAAAAAATGTTTTCAAATTTTTTTATAAGATTGGTAAACAAAATATTATTCTATATAATAATTACAAAGTATATCAAAAATTAGTGATTTTAAGAAGAAAAAAAAAAGGTAAAACAGTAAAATTATCACATAAGCCCTCATTTTTCTTTCCTTGTTGGTTTCTTAACTCCCAAATAAGGGAAGAGTTTTCCCTCTTTTCCCCATCCCCTCCCCTCCCCTCCCTTCCTTTCCCCTCCTTAGCTTTTCCTTCCCTTCCCCTCAAAACTCGCAAACAAAATCTTAGAGAATGTAATCGATGTGCGAATTTTATGGCTGAGTTGAGAGCTTCAACAAATCCTGACTTTTCAATTCATACTTCTCCTCCAGAGGATCTACTCAAGGCGAAGGCTATGGGAACCCTGTTCATGAGGCACTAGTATCTTTGTTTTTCTTTTCCTTCCATTTTGTTTTTTATTCGCTTTATAACCAAAAAAAAGTAATTAGGACTATTTCTCCTCATTATTTTTATTTTACCCGAAGTTTAGTCGCACATAGACGCAGTTGACAATGATACGTGACCGTAATAAAAATGTTTGGAATTATTTTCTCCGATAAGAAAACTTTTCATTTGGTTATTTTTCTTTATTTTTTTGGTCAAGTAGCCTAATGGCTAGATTCGCACACATTATGTGTGGAGAAGTGGGAAATCCGGGGTTCGAACCCCGGCCCCTGCACAAATTATCTCTGGTAGCTACCAACTGAGATACACTTACGAGACTTCATTTGGTTATTTTATACGCGGGTATTTTGATAAGAACATTTTTAAGAAGGAAAGCAATGGAAGAAAAATTGTATGACCAACAATTTGTTCATTTCTAGCTGAATTTTTCCTCAACATGGTCAGAATTTGAGAATCACATATCGCTTACCTTTTTCTTCAATGGTGCAATTCTAAAGAATTCATATTATGTGCTACAACTATACCTCACATTTTAATATTTTATTCATATTTAATTATATTGTAACTAAAAATATTCACAACTACAACAGGCAAATCACACTCAATTCACAGCTCAACTACCACATAATTAGACTACAAATACGTGGCTAGCTACACGCTCTTTGTGCATGCAACCTATACCATGCGAAAAAAACGATACAATTTCTCCCATGTATATATATAAAGCCACTAATATCAGAAAGCCACAGCTTTGAAATCCAACTAATATTTTGCTAGCTTAATTAAAATGTAACAAAAGCACCATCTTAGTTTATTTGTTATTGTTTCCACATTTGCATTCATCATGGGTTAGGCTTTGTTTGTTTGGTAATTGTGTCACTTTTGATCAAGTTGTGAACTTATGTTGCAATGAAGTTAGGAGGAACCTTAATGGCATGGCTCAAAAAAATAAATCACACTTTTGTTTGTTTATCACTTATTTTCTTTGCATTTTCTTTTATCTATACGCTCATAAAGGTCTAATTACATTCTTGTTTACTTTCGAAGAACAGCACAATCTTGCCGGTCATCAACCTCAAGGATCTCCCGGCCTACAGATCAATGGCCACATTAGTGTTAGGTACATTCGGTGGTAATAATTAACTTTGTGACCCACCCTCTTCTCCATCTCAGTATGTCTTACTACCACACTTTCAATTCACTCGAATTAGTGTAGATAATAGGTTTGAATTTTTAAGGTATGTAATTTAACGTTTTGATGTCAACTTTATGTTTAATCCTTTTTTTTTTACACAAATTATGTTTAATCCTTATTAAAACATAAATTGTGTGTGTATTATGGTTTATTTTTTGGTCTACCCGAATTATTTTTTTTACTCTGCCACTGCCTCCACTCATGTTTGGACATGAATTTCAAACATCAAATTTATTGTTTTCTTTCCCTTTGAACTCCTCATTCTTAAATATATGATATGTACTAAAAGAAAATCACATATTTGAAACTTGAAAAATTCATATACTAACATGGATGAAGTACCAAAACAACGTGGAAAAAAAAAAGATAAAAGGTTAAATTGTTGCGTAAAATTAAATTAAGGGACAATATGATTAATCTTACCTAAATTGGAAGATAATTTGGTTTAGTTGTAAGTTATTTATATCTAATATTATTGACTTGACCATTGTAGTAGGTTAGAGATCGAGTATGGTATTAATTTATGTTATTTGATTTTGTTCAGCTGGACCAGATGGACCAGTTGGAAGTTTCATTGATGATAGTACAGTTACAACTTACCTTACAAGGCATATGTAGTTACAACTTAGACCAACGCTAACAAAGTATGTGAAGAAGAGATAATCGATCATCATAAACTTTTCGTTGTTTAATGCACTACTATAAACCTTTTCTTCTGTAAAAAAAAAAAAAGAAAATCATCATTCAATAAAATAATAATATGAATGTTGTAACATTACGATCTCCCTCCTTCAATCAAAATGCTCTCACTTTCAAAATATTTTTCCATGACCCTGATTCATAGTTTTATAAAAAATATGCAGTAAAAACATACTTTCTCATTATCACCAAACATAACAGTTGATTTCAGCTAGTAGTTTTACTTTTACTCCAAATTCAATAGGTCAATGTTACACATGACATGACAACCTTTTATAGCTTCCCTAGGTAACTTAAGCATAATTTATATTTCACTCTCTAGATCATAAGATATTATATATGGCTAATGAAAAGAACACCTCTTTGTGAAACACATGCATGCCAAATTTCACGTTTCTTCAATCACAAAAAATAATAAAAAATATTAAATGAATTAATAATTTTCACACTGCTTTCCTTACATCTTTCTTACCATGTTAGCACTTCACATAACTATTTAATGCTTGTTCCATTGTGTTTTCCAAACAAAACACCAAATAATCATACGAGGAGCTACGGGAGCAATCTAGTATGAGATTGCTCGCATGGTTTCACGTGTGACTATTTGGTGTTTCTTTTTGAAAACACAATGGAATGGTCACCAAATAGTTATATATTTGGAATGCTAACATGGTAAAATAGATGTGAGCAAAACTATGGAAATTTTATTTTCTTACTAAAGAAACATGAAATTTGACATGAATGTGTTTCATAGAAGAGGTTTCTTTTTAAGTCATATAAAATCGTATAATCTAATTTATGTGAAATGTATATATGAATCGTTTCTGAATTATAGCTAGAACCTGCTTTCTTTTTTATCCATCTCACATCAATAACTCGGCCCCGAGTGGAATATCAATTATGGCCAAGTTTCCTTGAAAAGCTATGTTTTCATGTCATTGTCAAGTGTAACATGGCTTATTCAGTTGGGGTAAAACTACTACCTCAAATCAACGATATTTTTATTTTTTTTTTGAAAGAACCTCGAATCAACCGATGTGTTTGGTGAGATTTAGAAAGTATGTTTTTACTAAATAGTAAGAGTATGCATCAATTTCATTGAAAAAGGTTTTGAAAGTGAAAGCGTTGGAAAAGAGTTTATAGTTATGGTTTGGACAATGAAAAGGTTTATAATGGTTGAAGAAATATGCTAACATGGTTGTGAATTTTGAGTGCATTTCTCTTTTAAAGTTTTTTAACATATCAAAATTGGGACAAACAGGATAAGTTAGATTTGTTGTATATTGGACTTATAACCCTCATTGATAAATTATAAACACCATAGGATTGATTAAAAAGTAACTGAAATTAAAAGCCAAAAGAATAATGTCAAGTTTTTATGGAAAATTTGGCTTATGGATCAGCACACGCATATACATGGATCTATACATACTGAATCATGTGTCAAATAATTTTCACAGTAAAACATATGTTGTATTATTGGTGTGAAGTTTCAAGGTTTGAAGAATAAACACCAAGTAATTAGACTTTGATCTTGTGTTCAGTAACGGAGTCGGAAATTTTAACTAGTGGAGGCATCATATATGTATAATTTGTAACATTAAATAATATATTACATTTCATTTTTGAAACCAGGAATATTAATTTGTCCTTTACGAATTGCAATTTTTTGAAAATATTGAATAATTTTCTCATTTTCAATCTCAATAAAAACCTCTCCCTTTACATAAGTAACTAAACAATCATCTAGACATTGATCACCCTGCGGTTTTGCAGCTCAATCTTGATAATCCTCAATTTTAAAAACGCTACTTTTTTTTAAGGCAGCACTAACCAGTGCCCTGACATTGGTTAAAGAAATTAAAAAAAACAAGTTTTAAGTTGAAAACAACACTTTTTACATTTTTTAAGGAATTTATTACATAAGTTTCAATACAATACTACTATATTTGTTTCTTTAACCTGGAGGCAGCAGTTAGCATTTTTTCCTTTTTATAACTATCTTATAAACACTACTCATGAGTACATAAAAATAATTATAAGAAATCAATAACAAAAAGGACATATAAACATCAACACAAACCCTTAAAGCAAAGAGGAAGGAACAGGAGGAAACTTGTTTTGTTCACTAAGAAGAGAAAGAGAGAAAGAGTTCGTGTGAAACGTGAGGTGAAGTGTGTTTGTTAACTATGTTTATCTATTAAAAAAAACTAAAAAAATCTTAAAAGAGATGCTGGGCCTTGGGCTGGGCGGGTGTGTGTAAGTGTGTTTGACATGTTTGGTTTTTTAAATTGTCATAGTGGATGGGATGGGAGGGGGGTGTGACTATCAATATATATGGGGAAGAAAAAAAAGTAGTGCAGGCAGGAGCCCACACAAGCTTGTGTGTGGCTCCGCCCCTGCTTGTGTTGCGTGAATTAAAAAAAATAGTGTCAGGGTCTCACATAAAATAGAACATACATATTAGTAGTGTTTAAATTGTCGTATTTAATTTATAAATACCTTATATTCTTATAATGATAAAAAAAAATAGTATTTATTTTTTTTTTTATTCATTCATATCACTTCCCATAACTTTAGCTTGTGTTGGTTATGATATGATTGAGAATTCAACTGAGTTTCCTATCTTTCCTCCACTTTTGTGAGTTTGTTTCTTTTTTATCTTATATACAAAAGTTGTTGAACTGATTGTTGGTGTCAACTGATTGCCCTTATGGACAGGGGATCTAGATCTTCCTATTTTCCAAGCGGGCTCGACCTTCTCCATGGGTCGCGGTAATCTCTTATTGGTGTTGAACTACAACAAGAAGGTCCCTGAGGAGATTGATATTCTTTAAGCCTTCTTTAAATGACAAGATTTCCTATGTCTCAACGTTTTGGGCTGCAACGATTGGAATCAATCATGTTAGGTCGCTCTGTCATGGGGTAGCTCCTAGTCTTGTTCCGGAGGTGATGAGGAAGATGTGGTTTCATCCATCTTATGGGGCAAGGTAATATCAACGGTGGTGCTGGCTACCAATGGAAATCAAGAGTTAACCATTAGATCTCGTGTAAGGAAGATGGTTTTCTAGGTTCCATCCCAAGTGAAGTCTCTAATTGATCCTTCGTGACATGAGATAGAAAAGTTTATGATATGATAGTTTTATGACGATCAAGTATACTTACAAACACTCTGACGATCAAGTAAGAATGTATGAAATATGTGGGAATTTTATGATATAAAAGTTTGTGCATGTGAGGATGCCACCAGCTAGCCTTTATTTTGGTGAATTAGGGTTTGAGGTCCCTCTAATGGTTTGGTGGATTTTGAGTGTTACTTTTCCCACCCTGCTGCCTTCTCGCACGCCCTACAAAAATTCCAATAATACACCTGGTCCGGATTTCGTTTTCCAAACCAGATTGTTAGTGTTTTCGGAAAATAAAATCCGGAAACATACGATATGAAATTTTGTGTCTTTCTTTGATGTCAATGGTCTCTGTTGACTGTTATACGACCCCGCATAAGCTGCAATGCAATTGCAGGGGTCGTATGAGCTGTCAACAATGATCATGACACCACAAACACTCCTAAAAGCTACCTAAAAAACTAAAAAAATTTTGAAGAAAATGTAAGAAAGGAGGTGAAGAAGAATGAAGGAAAATGTTGAAAATCCAAGCCTTTTTATAGCCTTAAATAAGTCATAGGTCTTAATTATAGTTAAATAAAACGTGTTCCACATTCAAAACCGTCAAAAAATGCATTCAAACTCCACAAACCGGCCTAACCTTTGGTGAAACGTCACCGGCCAAAATGTTACTGGCGGTTTCCGGATTTTATAATCCGGAATGCATGAAGTTATTCCGGATTATAAAGTCTGAACTGCATCAGGCCCTTTATTTGGATCGTTTTCGTTGCGAATGGCTTGGAAAAAATAGAACAAACGTACATAATATAAATAGAAGCAACATAAGACAAATAAACAGTTAAAAAAAACCATAATAACAGAAATGATGAATCTTTTGGGAAGGTGTTCTCAAGAGGATTTCTTTAAGTTAGATCATGCTGCCTTGCCAAATGACATATTCATCTGGCAGGCAGTAAGATCTAACTCATATCAACCTCTTGATATTTTTTTAGTTATCTATCTATCAAGGAGGCAGCAAGGAGTATCTATATATTTTTGAAAGCATGTTGAGGATCTTCACAATGCTGGCAGATAGAGAGCAATCTATTTGTCACATAGAGAGCAATCTATTTTGCGGCAGCATGACAAAGATCCTCAGCACAATGACAAAAATTTGCATGGTCTCTTTGGTGTGTTTGTTTGTATTTTTGACAGCATGCTGAAGATCTTCATCACGCCGTCAAATAGAGAGCTATCTATTTGCGACAACATGAGAAAGATCTTCAGCTTAATGACAAAAATTTGCATGGTTTTCTTTGGTGTGTTTGTGTGTTTTGCTGGTATTGAAGCTGAAAACCGGAGAGCACTTGTTTATGGAGGTCCTTGGATGATGTGGACCACGTAAACTCTTGGTGCAGTGTGGTCCATACAAAAGGATCCTATGCTGAAGCGTTCCGGATTTAGTAATCCTGAATACACTTACGCCCTATGTGTATATGGATTTCCTAATCCGGAATGCATATCTTCGGTTATTTTATCGAATAAATGAACATCTTTGATGTAAATTAAAACATAATGAAAGTTTAAATAATATATATTATTCAAAACATAATGCAACAACTTAATTCAACAACACATAACTAACACGCAGTTAAAACAACATAAAACACGTGACTAATTAAAACATAGCACATTATCACGGATTATCTAAACTAATTTCTTCATCTGGTGATTCCAGGAGTGCCCTGATCTCTTCTTAGGTCCTGGGCCGGTTCAAACTTTCCAGAATTTGTTCAACAGATCTAACCAACGAAGCGTCAAACTCGATCGGTCCTCTAGCACAGTGCTGACCAAAGACAGAGAACATGGTTCTCACGTCGTCGTCGTTCGTGAGTTTCATCCGGCTGAACCGAAGAGATCCGACTGAGTCGGACAATGGACATCGATATTCAACACCGACCACCCTCCTCGTGTCTCTGTGGTTGAGTTGACAGTTGATTTGATCCAGCTCATCCTTCAGCCTGGAGAGGGTGACATCGTTGTGAATCCTAAACAAACGGGGTGGTATTCCGCTGTTGTAGTAGACTGCCGCTAACTTGGCGTTCGAATCAAAGCAAGGGAATTCCATATTTTTTTTAGGTGTAATTTACTTGCAATGAAAACATGGACCCCTATTTATAGAGTTATCTCGGCGTTCTGGACCACATAAACTCCTGGAGCAATGTGGGTCACACATAAGAATCCAAACACACAGTAAAAATCTTATCACCCACTAATTCATCTTCATATGTTGTTTCTGTTTGTTCATCACTTTCCTCCTGTTGAGACATTCAATTGACCCGTCATCTAGTACCCTGAAGGTTTCTATTTTTTCACACTTTCTTTTCTTCTTTAATACTTATAAATAAATCAACTTCTATTACCTTTTCATCTTATCCTAATAATTCAGTATTGTTTCTATTTTTTCTTTATTATTTTTACAGAAACTGTTTGTTTTGAGCTCTTTATTATTTTATTATCTTTTTCAGTGAAAAAAAAAATGATCTAAAGCAATGGAGCAACAACAGCTTTTCCTACAAGAAATGTGGCAACTGAAGACAACAATTCGATTATGAGTCTTGATGATATTGATCTAAACCCCTATAGCATTATTCGTAGAAGATTCTACCTGTCATCAAGAAGGTTCAGAAGAAATCACATTCAAACAAGAATTGCTACCTATAATGTCTTACGTGTTTATGTAAACAACATCAACCGCATGAACGATATTCTAGCGAGTACAAGAAATGTTAAAACAAACCAAGAAATGTTCAAAAATCGAAATTGATGAAGGAATGAAGTCCGAAGCTTTAACATGTTCTATATGTTTGGAGGATCTCTCGGTTGAATCGATAGCAATTCAGTTGTCATGTTCGCATTTGTACCATGAAGAGTGTATTGTAAAATGGCTAGATAGGTCAAACACGTGCCCTTCGTGTCATCGTATTGTTTCTGATTTTTCTTCGTGACATGATTCATTCGACCATTATTTTTTGTTAACTGTGTCAAATTACTTCGTTTGGTTTCTTGTAACTGTCTCTTCCATTTCTATCATTCCATTTTTTTCTGGTATAATAATAAGTGTGCATGTACAAGGAATTGCGGTTAAGACACCAGTTCATATTATCTTAATTGAATGGTCGAAGACTAAAATTTGAGAACATTTTACAAGTAAGTGGTTGGTTGTATTAAGGGATAAATGTGTGTTGGTAAAATCTAGTAACTAAAATAGGTAATTGGACTGATATGGAGGATCATACCGTTGAATGCGGACTATATCACTGAGGGATCAAAACCTGAAAAAACGATAAATAACACGTAAAACCTGAGGCGTGACTATATCACTGAACTAAAGAATTATCCGCATAATTGCGCAACTCACTCAGAGTACAACAGGTTCTTCTCGGAGGTAAGCGTACCGAGGCTATCAAGACACGAGAAATCAAAAACTCAAATGACTCAGACACTTGGTATTTTTATAAGGAGAAAAGAAGTAAAACAATATTTAAAAAATGGCTTGTGGTTCTGTCTCTTACGTAAAAGTTGTTTTATTTATACAGTACCATCTGAGAAAACTTTAAGCACGTTTTTTTGTTTCACTCAAACGCAATTGGGTGCATTATTTAGGTAAGTGGAGATTGACCAAAAGCAGTTGCTAAAATGATGGGAAGACTCTTAGTAATATCTCAGTAGCAAGTAAATAGGTAACACATAATTTTGACTGTTAAACAAATTTAATTTAAATGTGAGAAATTGTGGTCAACATAGTAACTTACCTTGAGATAAAGTAGGAGTAAAAATTCAACAATACAATCACGTTTCTTTTCCTTCTCTTTAATAGCTAATCATAATAATAATAATAATTATAAAAATAATAATAATAACTTTTGAAATAATTTCAAATATACAACACATACCACGTGGACTCTCTTATACATTGACTGTTCAACATGCATAGCTCAGCTTGATTGTTCAGGTCACGTGAACTCCATCTGCCCAGCTCAGCTTGATCGTTTCGTTTAGGTCACGTGAGCTCCACCTCCTTAGCTCAGCTTGATCGTTCAGGTCAGATGAGCTCCACCGTCAACATCACTAGCTCTCTCAGGTTGTTGTCTAAACAACATTGTGGTCCTCCTCTTGAAGGTATCTCATAACGCGCCACACGTTCTTCACAGACAAGTGATGTGAGTTGTGTACTCTTTACTCCACGCGCCTTTTACGGACGAGCAATGCAAAGGAAACATGATCAGCTCCACGCGCCAGTACATATGAGCCATATAGACCTCCAAGGGTTAATGGGTCTCCGTTAGGTCAAGAAAATGTAGCCTATAAAAGGAAACACCTAAAGAGTAGTAGGGGGATCGAATTCATTATCTTGAACAGCTTACCTGTTGTAATTAACTTGGGTTTACATACGTCAACAAAACACATGGTGAAAGAAAAAGGGACAATTGTGAAATGTTTCCCTAAGGCACGATGAGAATTCTCCCTTTGGTTTTAAACATAAGCAAAAGGAATTTATTTTTGGCCTAGAATGTATAGACCAAATATATGTACTTTTTTGCTTATAATATATCCAAAGAGTGTAGCATATAAGTGGATGACATGTCATTGTCAATCGTTGCATCTTATATTTATAATAGATTACATGCACACAATTCAGACTACTCGAGAAATAGACTATAACAAAACTTAATAATTCCTTCAAAAAAAAAACATAACCAAATAATAATCTCCAATAACTTGGCGTGAAAATATGGTGTCTGAAGTTAATATGTACATATACAAAACAATTTATCAGCTTTAGTTGTTTCCAACCCAGACTTATTTTCAGTCACTACCAGAGGCTATAATGTGAAGAATGTGTATTATTCATTAGTTCGATGCATGAGTTAAACTGAACGATCAAAAATGGGCCAGACCAAGTTTGACTTAGTTAAAGTTTGCATTTTGACTATAATTTTCTTATTACATCATGGTTGAAACAATGAGAATCTAATAATGCTAGCATATCTAAGAATTTTGATATGATAGAACATCCCATCTTTGTAAAAATCAAGATGGGAAGTAATGAGACTGAACCACAACTTTTAACTAGCCTCCTCCAAAGATTTCTTCTTTTCTACTGAAACTCTAGCAACATTGACCGAACCACCATTGGGCACTCTTTCATTAAAATTTTCTCTGAGAAATTCAACAGCCATGAAGGTAAGCGCTGAAGCCGGAATGTACCACGCAATTCTGGGGACGCTGCCCCTAAACATCCCCTTGACGCCTTCCTTAGCCCATATGTTGTAAATTGCATCCAACCAACCATTATACCTAAATACAATAGATAAAGCAAATTATCATCAATGTAGCTTGAGTCCATAAAACATGACAATCCAAATGCAAAAGATATCCCTTTTTGTCATTAAAAACATGATAAGGAAAAATGTGAGACAAAGTATATATCATTACATGTCCATAATACACCAGAAAATCAATTTTGCATAATGCCAAAGAAGACGCCAGACGTGTTCCAAACAACATTAAAGGGGCAAAGGGCAACCCGGTGCACTAAAGCTCCCGCATACACAGGGTCCGGGAAGGGGTCCCACCATTCGGTGTATTGTACGCAGCCATACCCTGTTTTTGACACAAGAGGCTGTTTCCAGGACTTGAACCCGTGTTCCAAACAACATTCATTGAATTAAATTAAGTGGTACCCTGATGGCAGGTACGTATACCATAATAACATGTTAGAATAGTTATGGAAAATAATTGATACCTCAAAGTTGAACCCTGAACTTGCAGCCTAGTTTTGACCACATCCAAAGGAGTGGTGAGATATGCACTGAGACCTGTTTAATTATTTGAGCAAAAATTAATAATACAGAAAAGTTTACTGCTTTTGCACTCAAGTACATAGGATCAAAGGCAAATCACTGGACATACCACCAGCTAATCCTCCCAAAACCAGGCCCTCAAAGGAATTATTAACGTGCCAATTTGGATTAGATATCCATCTTTGCTTCCCGTACTCTGTAGCATCTTTCAAAGCTTCATAGAACACAACCTATAACAATTGCATGAAAAATGTATTCAAAATCAGAAGCACATTTGCACAAATATTACAGAACTGTAATAACTTACTTCTAAAAACTTAATTTTTCACACATGATTTGAATACATATATACATGATTGCAGAGTTTGGATTACACTTGCACTTTATGATTGAATATAATACATTTGAAATGAAATGAGATAGAAATGCATTGACAGGCGGTGTGATGTAAAAATAATGAATTATCAAAGGCAGTATCGTGTATATATAAATTGAAATCTTACACTAGTTCAAACAAATTTCATAAAAGAATTATTTTTACTTATTTTAGATTCTAGTTAACCGGAGGGGGAGCCTTGGCGCAACGGTAACGTTGTCATCACATGACTGAAAGGTCACGGATTCAAGTCCTGGAAACAGCCTCTTCTGTAAAAAAACAAGGTAAGGCTGCGTATAAAACACCAAAATGGTGAGACCCCTTCCCAGACCCTGCATATGTGGGAGCTTTAGTGCACCAGGCTACCCTTAGATTCTAGTTAACCTCCTTGGTTTTAGCAGTTGGTATTGTGATTCAAAAATTAACATACATATTTATTTAATGCTTAAACAAGTGCTACGTGTGGCAGAGGAATTAAAAAAAACAGAACCAATAAAAGGACATGCATCACAATAAAAGATGGTTCTGATATGAATAAGCTCATAAGATTGGTTAGCCCTATGAAGACTAAAGTTTAACTGAGTAATGCATCCATTTCCAATCTCTATGTCTGATCAATAAAGATATTATTTACTTCATTTTTTTACTGTCAACCAATTTTTATGTTTAGCTAAGACACCTGCTGAGCACTGGCCATGACAAATCTTAAGATGCTTTAGTCGTATCAGGCAATGGACTTTCAATCAAAAACTGAAAGAGGGCGAAAAAGTGATTTTTTTTCACTATTATAAACAAACAGAAAAAAGCTTTTGATATTCACATAAATATCTCTAAAATAATCTTAAACAAGTTGATAATCACTTTTATTTTAACTTTAATCTTAAACAAATGGACCCTTAAACACACACCCTAAAAACTTTTACGGGTTATCTTTTTAAATGAAAGTAATTTATTTTTGAAAAAAAAGTAGAAACAAACAAGCTCTGAATCTAATAACTCAGTGTTTTGTGTATAATACCATCAGGCCAGCAAATGGTACATCCCTTGCCAGTGTAGACAAATATCTGTAGAAGCAAGCAAAATATCAAATTAGAATCATCCATGGAATTGTGAAACCAAAGAAAGAAGAAAATGTTTACAATTTAATTATCAACTCAATGTGAGGCTCTAACTTATCTAAATGGGCATCCATAATATCACATAATTCATCTGGTTATATAAGTCAATTGGCATTTTACAAAATCCAATAGTACTGTTGTGGCTCTTGAGGAAAGAAATATCATGATTCATTTGAACTATATCAGATATTCGTAAAATCAATTTATGGATCACAAAGAAAAATAAATTATGAAAATGACAACTTATTGGTGCCTAGGGTTATATTTATTGTCTAATGATGTGCTTTTAAAATTATATTAAATTAAATGAGAAAGAGGGGTTTGAAAAATTAGTGAATTAGATAACTCATGATTACATCATCAAAAAAGTTATTAGTGTTTCTAGTATACCCTGCATATAAACCCTTTAAACCCTGTGTTCTGCATATTGAGCTGCCTGCATGGAACATTCCTTTATAATAATCATATATTTCTGCACCAGGTTTTATTGCAATGCCATTCTTCATTGCAGTAGAACTCCAGGATGTAATTGTGCCTTGAACTTGCATGCGCTGCTTTATCACTTCGCATGGAACGTATACTACAGAACCAAGGGTGTCTCCTGAAAATATAAGCAAAAAAATAAGGCAGATTTGAGCTTTTTATTCACAATCAAATGGTTGCACTCTATAGATGTCAAACTCAATAAACCTTCAAATTTGCACGGATAGAAATATATGTACCACAGCAGCATCGCACTATGTAAATATGATGAATGTGCCATGATAATAAATCATTGTTGGTCCATAAATGGAATACTTAGACAGTGAACTAGAAGTCCATTACTTACTGAGGAAATATTTAAACTTATTTGCAAAAATAAATGGGTAACTGCGTCTAAACAGAAAACACTAAATCAAAAACATCACAAGTTCCGAGAAAAAGCATTGCAGCAATCAAACAGATTACACTACAACTGCTCTCATACTCATTGCCCTGAGTGACTCAAGAATGTGTAACTTCTAGAACACAATACAAAAGTATTACTATTAGATGCTCCAAATCAGCTTACCAACAGCTCCAGCAATGAAATGTGCCCAATGGCCCCCAAGGCTAGGATGTGAATCCTCAATCCACTTTTTAGTTGACTCTATGACACCAAAATACGTTGCACCAGTCGCAAGAGAGCCAGTAACACCAGGTACTACACCCCTGTAAAAGCCTGAACAATTTATAATCAATCACAAGGCACAAATCTGTCAAGTTTGAAATCCAAAGTCTACATAACAAGATCATTGATTGATTTTAGATTTAAGTCATCAGTCATGTACAGATGCTTCGTTTTCATCATTTTACCCTCAAAATAGGTTTTTTCTGCCCTCTTTTATAAAATTTGTCAATAAAAATTTTTAAAAAAAAATAAGCGGACCAAAACATGTACTAAATGTCATCAAAGTAGTTTACCTCTTAATCCATCAACCTTCCAGACAGACCGCACCATCTGCAATATGCCTTTCTGGTTCTACAGACAAACGATGATCCCACAAAAAGAGAAAAGCTTTAAAACTGAGTATGTATAACAAGAACAATGAATGAAATCGCAGACTGATTCATTTATAGGCTACTATTATACCTTAACACCATTTAGAATAGCTTGACTTTGTATTCGTGTTTTGATGGTATCTACCGGATGCATCATTCCTTCCCCAAAAGCACCCGCAACAGCTCCCCATACAAACTCCCTCCATACTTCAATATCATAATACAGTAAAATTAGTTATAATCATATATTCAAGAAAGACAAAACAATGGTATACACAATTTGTTTTCTAGTAATAATGAGGCTTAGTTAGGTTGGGAACAGTGTTGTCAAATATCGGTGCTGGTATTGCAAAACAAATACGGTCAATTTGTGAAGGATGGCAGTGCAACATCGCCATATATCGCCGGTATGTCAAATTTTCAGATTTCCGCCATCGATAACAATGGTTGGGAGGGACGAATGAGACATAAATGGACTTTGCAGGATAGGTACTGTATAATGTTAAGGGATAGTAACTTGCATCACTTCCTGAGAGAGCAACTTTTTAAACTAAAAATTGTCATCCACTGCCCCACAAAATACCCTAGTAACCTGATTTTAGTATAAAAGTTTAATAGGCATACACTGTCTGTACAAAATCAGTCTTACACTGACATCCAATAAAAAAGCTTTAATTTTTCCATGTCATACCATCAACTTTAAAATGCAGTCACAAAAGTGTGGTGATGTAGCAAAATAGTATATTTTCAGAGGATGTTAGTATAAAACTAATTTACAAATATGTGTATATAAATTCGCGACCACAGAAGACACACCTTATACTAATTGCTAATGATGTGAGTCATTATTCAAACAAGCACATTAAAATTCATCTATTAAAATTAAGGTTAAATTACACTAGGGGTCCTTTAAGCTTGAGGTTTGTAACAGATTGGTCCTTTAAGTTATTTTGGAAACACATAAGTCCTTTAAGTTTAAGGTTTGTAACACATTGGTCCTTTAAGTTATTTTGGTTACACATAAGTCCTTTAAGTTTGTAAACCTTTTCAATTTAGTCTTTATGTTAACCAAAATGATGATGTGGCAGAAGGACTAAATTGAAAGCGTTTACAAACTTAAAGGACTTATGTGTGACCAAAATAACTTAAAGAACCAATCTGTTACAAACCTCAAACTTAAAGGACTTATGTGTGACCAAAATAACTTAAAGGACCAATCTGTTACAAACTTCAAACTTAAAAGGACCCCTAGTGTAATTTAACCTAAAATTAACTGCCCGCAAGATTGGGAAAAATAAATCAAACATACAACTTTGGTTCATTTCATAACATAACAATATTTTACCCAAGTTTGCAAAACTCTTCAAACATAAGTTAATTAGAAAGAAAAATTCTCTCAGTTTTGAACAATAACATTCTAAGCAGCAAACAGAAAGTCTGAACACATCAAACGAAAATGAAAACTACAATTGATAATTCCGAACTGTAAACTACACAATACCAAAGAAGTGTTCACCTTCCCTGCCCCAAAAAATACCCCAATAATCAGATTGTAATATAAAAGTTGAGTTTAATAGTAATACATTGTCTCTGTTAATCAGTCATACACTGACATCACAGGCCTTTATTTTTCTGTCATACCACAATTTCAAAATGCAGGTACAAAAATGGGTTGATGTAGCTCAATAATAGATTTTCATTGAATGTCAGTGTAAAATTTGTTTACACTATCAGCACATATCTTTCACATCCTACAAAAGTTTATATATTTCAACATAATGCTGGGCATAGACACTCCATTCCATGTTCTTATGCGGCAAAAATTGAACCTCAATCAAGAAGCTTTTCAGTGAATAACTTGATCTTCATCTAGACAGTGTATGCTAATGCGGCGACTCATGACTACTCATTCCCCATGGGAACCGTAATAATCAGAGTGTAACATAAAAGTTAAGTTTTATGGTCATACTGTCAATGTAAATCAGTCTTACACTGGCATCCAATAAGAGGCGCTGTCTATGTACATCAGTAATAAACTGACATCCAGTAAGGTCTCTGTTTCTTCATGGCATTCCATCAATTTAAAAAATGCAGGTAAATTTGGGTTGATGTAGCAAAATATTAAATGATTTACAGCTATGAAGCACTGACATGGACACCGGACACGACACTGACACCAACACGTACAAATTTGAAAAAATGAAATAATTGAAAGTAATCACATATGTTTGTGTCAGACATCAGACACGTGTCAGACACACCTTCCATCAGAAGTGTTGGTGCTACAAATATTTACTCTAACAATGCCTTGACTCAAGATTCAAACAAACAAATTAAAATTCATCAATTAAATTTCTTAACAAACCACGAGATTGGGAAAATTAAATCAAACATACATACTTAATCACTGCAAATTTCACAATAATTAATCTCAGTTTGCAAATTTCTTCAATTTCAAATAATAACAAACTCAGCAGCTAAAGAAAATGGAACAATAGCATTCATGAACGAAAATGGAAAAATGCAATTAAAAATTGGGAAAATGAAAGAAATTAGTACCGAAAAAATGGTCGTGAGAAACGTTGTTCGGAGCTTGTGGTTTACTGGAAATGGAGGTTTGAACTGCCATTGATGAATGATTGATCAAGAAACAGAGAACAAATTCTTGTGGTTTAGGGTTTTTGAAGAGCGCACATTGATTTATGAAGAAGCGTGGAGAAATATTTTTTATTTTATATTTTTTACTTAAATTCGTATTTTACTTTACATTTTATTTAATTATATAAAAAGGTGAAGAAATATTTGAGTGATGGAAATGAATTAAAGGAACTTAAAAAAGAACAATAAAAGTTATTTATGGAATAATAACCACTTCCAATAAAAGGTTTTATTGTTGTTTTTTTTTAAATAAATATTGTGTTAATCTTTTTTTTCTGTCAGAAAAAAAAAAAAAAAAATGAGTTTTCGTAAGTGAAGTTTAGTTGAATGATCAACATCAATAATTATTTTATCCAAAAATCGAATTTGAGTTTTAACGAACGGTTTGTTTTAAGTGAAACACACTAATCATTTGCGCGCAATAACTTGATTAAAAAAAAAATTCAATAATATCCTTTTTTTGGGGGAACATACTAAGCATTTTGGCAAGTATTAATGGAATAATGAGTAGAGCAGTGTACAATATGTATGTGCACCCAAACATTTCATTAACGTTGTAATTGTAAATAACTATGTTCCAAGTTAGCACATAGTTAGCTTTCCTGTAATTAAATAGTTTCTAGCTATTTATTTCTAACTAACTTCATTTCCCAAAAAAATTCAGTTAAATCAGTGAAATAAATTCTCCGAATCTCTAGTAAAATCAATCGGTTAAGAGGTAAGTAAATTTTGTTAAAGAATTGTTTTTACCAGAAATCGAGCTCAAGTTCTTTTGAATAATCTCATTAATCATTTGAGTTTAGACATTTGATTGATCGATCCAATTATTTAAACATTGTTAGAATGTTTGAAATATTATTGAAAATAATTAAAACATGAAGAATATTTTATATATTTACAAGTTTCAAATATAATACTTCAATTAGCCCTAAATTGTTTCCACGAGAAATCGAACTCTCTAGTTCTTTCGAATGATTTGTCATAGAAAAAAGTTCATTAAGCATTTGAGTTTAGACAAGTTATTTAAACATTGTTATAATATTTGAAATATTATTGTAAAAATTTAAACATGAATAAAAATTTTATATATTTACAAGTTACAAATATAATACTTACCCCAAAAATAATCACCCCATATGGTATCAATAATAATTGAATATTAATGCAATCTATAGAGCAATTTAATGTTTTATTAGAGACACTTTGATGTATATAAACACTATGTTATACTTCTTTTGGTCAATGTGGGACTATTTTTAATGTCTTTTTCTTAATTCTTTAGGGGCCGTTTGGTACGCATGATATGATATAGACATGATAGGATTAGAAAATGGATAAAGATAGGATATGATACTGACATGATAAACACTTATCATATCATGCGTTTGGTGCACACATGATAAAAAAATGATAGCATTATTTTATCCTATCACGTGTTTGGTGCACACTTGTTATTGACATGATAAGCAAAAATAACAATGTTGCAGCATATTCATCTCCACCGTCCGTCTCCTTCGTCATTCCATCATACTAAACTCATTGTCTTTGGAAACCATCGTTGATATAACATCGTCTAGTATTGCCGGTGTAAAAATAGTTCACGATGCAACAATCCAATCCATACTTCATGTGCCGCGATCTAAACTCATGTGCAGCAATCAATTGAAAGTGATTGGG
>Ga0228711_1002498_pt1 | contig 28325 bp, 20 predicted proteins | sample MedpolnodulmetaG_2_FD_177996 | JGI IMG/M metagenome (GOLD analysis project Ga0228711, IMG submission 177996) | Root nodule microbial communities from Medicago polymorpha collected in Santa Monica, California, United States - brown nodules | ecosystem: Host-associated > Plants > Roots > Nodule... | reverse complement strand
GTTGGTGATTGGTACCACATGCATATATGTGTCGTGAATAGGCGCATATCATAATTGGCATGAGTCTTAATTGTTGCATGTGAATGATGATTGTTTGATGATAAGTGTGTTTGATGAATACATACTTATGACATTGGATTTGAACAGTTGATGAGTCGTGTCATAAGTGAATATGTGACTTGGTGAATTTGTGCATTGGTGAAATTTGGTGAATGTCATGATTATGTGAATTTGTGTATATGTACATTGATGGATTTCTTTGATGATTGTGAATATTTGAACTAGGCTCTAATTGTGTGTCTTACTTGCTTGTGCTTATACACTTGGTGAATATATTTGATGATAATTATTTTGGTAATAGTAATGAGGTGAGATTAGTATATGTATGTATATACATATGATGTTGTGATTTCTTTTATAATGATGATTGCTTGCTTATAACTTTGAAATGGTGAATTGTACTTGTTGAGTTAAGTATGCTAAATGAAGAATAAGGTGAGTAATCCTTTCATTGATTGATGTTGATAAATTATGAGCTTATGTCGATGACTCGATTAGAAATTGAACGTGCTTGCTATGCTATGTTAGTAATGTGATAGCTTGAGGTGTATGGAATGGGGGATAATAATCATGTGATGCTAGTATTCCAGGAGGGATGGGTATGTATATGTGTTATGCATGAAATCCTTGAATGCTTATGTTTATTTATGTTGATTATGATTGATGTGAGGCTAACCCCCAGAGGTTTTGACCGCCTACCTGTTTGTATGAATGGGTAGACGGAGTGTAGGAGTAGTTTGCTTGGTGAGTGCTTGGATAGCGGGAGCTATCTCCGTTATCGTTTCTGTTGAGTCTTAGAGTAGACTCTGATCTAGGATGTTTGTCTGTAGGATTATTCTAGATTGATTATTTTGGATTTATTTATGTTGTGGAGATTTTGCCCATTTGTCGGGTATTGGAGACTTTATTTATGGATGTATGTTATTTTGATGACATGTATACTTGGTGATGTATGTTTTATATTCGCTGCGTAGTTGTCTGAACTTTTATGCACGTTAGATTCTGGTGAATTTTTGGAGATGTGACGTCTATTTCTTGAATAAATGCTCTATTCACGTGTTTTATCGCTTTAATAGAAATAGGGCGTTACAACAGGGGCCTACAACTTAGTCTACGACAGGCCAGGTCAAGCCAGACTTTTTCTTAACTAGAGAAGGTCTAGGCTTTTTTAGAAACCTATTTAGCTTAAAAGGTCAAGCCACAAGCCATTCAATAAGGCCTTTTGGTCTATCAGGCCAGCCTATTTAAGTAAATATGAATAATATTATTTATTATTATATTATAGTTTATACGTTGAATTAAAATAAAAATTTGTTAACTTTTTTAGTAATTTAAGCTTATTATTATACATTAATTTTTTACATATTAAAATGTATTATTATAAACTAGAATTGAAATATGATACAATAAATAGTCAAATTCCCTAAAAACTCATGTTGATTATCAAAAGAGAGTTTAATCTAATTGATATATTAGTTCGCTAGTCTATTTAAACTTAGATCATATTGTTTATTTAAAGATGTTAATATGAAATAGGATTTTAAACAAGCTAACAGGTCGTATCAGGCTTTCAAAAGGTCAGACTCAGACCTAAAAAGTAAGCCTATGACAGGCCGCCGAACAGGCTTAGGCCTTCAAAAAGTTTGGCAGACCAGACTCAAGCCTTGCAAAGCCAAGCTCAGCCTAACCTATTCTCATCCCTAAATATGATGGTGATAACCAGTGTTATATTAGGGCTTTGATTTCAGAGTTGTAATTGTGGTCAAAATTATTTTTAAATATAGATCCATTTTGCCTTAGAGGAGTCCTAGATAGTGAGAACAAACGAGGAAATTGATCATATGGTAGGGTATTACCTGGGCCGGTCCTAATATTTTTTATGCCTTGGGCAAAACAATAAAATTGTGCCTTTTTAATTATTCCAATAGTTTTTTAAGTGAATCATCAACTTCGTCCTTGAATTTGCACGAATCGGCCAATTCGTCCCCTAATTTAACGAAATACCAAAATAGTCCTTGAATTTGTAAAATGTCAATCAATTTAGTCCCTCCGTCCAATTGGAGTGTTAACGGTGCTGACGTGGCGGTTAACCTCTCACATGTCAGATGCCACATAAGCAGGGACTAATTTGGCCTTTAACTTCTTACATTTTTTGTTACAAAAGATTCATTTATAATCAAAGGTTTCTACAAATATATTCTCAATATCATTAATCAAACCAAATTATATATATATATATATATATATATATATATATATATATATATATATATATATATATATATAGTACTAACTACTAAGTAAAAATAATAATTTTGGTACCCTAAAATAATGGTGTATTGGGCTCCCGCCCACGCTCAAAGCCACCCCTGGTATTACCTGCCCAACTATCCCTCTAAAAATTTGTCAACCCTCCATTCCCCCTATTTCAAATCACCTATCTCGTGAAACCAATCAAACCACACTCTATCCTCCAAAGATGCTAAGTCCTTCTACCAAGTTGAAATTAAATAAGGCCAAAAAATCCAACTTAAAGCCCTTTAAAAAAACATTAAATCCACGTCATTTCTCATCAAACTACTAAAACCTCCCGTCACTAAAAGAAACAAGTAAGGAGTAAGAAGATCCTCTTCATTTAGCCATCTCTGGATATATTATCCTCTGTCGGACTTCTATTTATAAGAATCAACATACAACCTCTGAACCATAAGCCTTCATCTAGCTATCTACTTAACACAAAAACCAACTCTTCTTGTTATATATTTAAGAAAACCCTAATCCACCAAATCATAAGCTTTCTAAAAATCCACTTTTAAAACCAGACATTGACTCCATGTTCTCTTAACCAAGCTCATCACTTCACTCATCACCATAATCCCATCCACCAAATATCGGGCTTTTAAGAAATCCGGTTGAAGTGCTCCAATGTTATGCACCAACACATAGCAATTAAAACCCTACATTTTATACTAGAGTTAATTAAAACACTACATTTTATTTAGGAAAAATTACACCCACCTCCCCTGAAGTCTATGAATATGACACTAACATCCCCTCTAGTTTTAAAATATACAATAACCTCCCTTAAATTTTCGTTTAATAGACAAACACCACCCTTGGTAGTAACACCGTTAATTTTTTCCATTAACATTTTTCTTTTAGAATTTTCAATTAACAGTTATTGGGGGCATACCTCCGTTGTTGAATCCATTCAAGAAACCAAAATAAAATTCAAATATGAGTATCAGATCAAACATACAACAAAGGTATTCCAGACATTAAAAAACTATAGTTTTTTTTTTAGCAAAAAATCATAGGGTTGTAGCTTCTTAATTTCACATGGATTTAAATCGAAATTCACATTGTTAACTTTGCTCTTATCCTTAATCTACTATATATGTTGCACGTGATTATTGACAATATGATTGTGCTGGAATGGATCTAATCACCAATTTCATCTGTCAATAATCCTTTATCTAAACCGCCGATGCTTACTTTTGTAATTGAAATCGTCTTTATTAGGTTAATCAAATAAAAGTTCATTGAATCAATTTAGCAGCAAAATGCTGAAAGAATACAAACAAGAAGAAGTGTATTAAAATCCATGAAAACAAATTAACGGAAAATATCTAACAGAGTTAATAGCTAGAGAGGTGTTTCTATATTTTTGGAAAATTTAAGGGAGGTTAATGTAAGTTTTAAAATTAGAGGGGATGTGAGTGTCATTTTCATAGACTTCATGGGAGGTGAGTGTAATTTCCCCTTAAATTTTTTCTTTTCTAAGTAATTGTTAACAATGCATGTTTTTTTTTAATTCTTATGTTTATTTTTTAACTCATACATTTAAAATCTGTAGAACCGTTTTCTGAAGTTCTACAAATTTGGTGCCATGTTTTTTTTTTTTTTGGTAAAAGTGTAAAATCATGTCCTCATGTACAATATTATTAATTCAGGTTAAATATGTTTTTAGTCCCTAGAAATATATATCAACTTTTTATTTTAGTCCTATAAAAAATTTCTTCAACTATTAGTCCCTCAAAAAAATTTCATCTTCACTTTTGGTCCCTCCTTTAAAGTAATGTAGAATTCATATTTTTGAGGAATGCTAGCAACACACATTTTAACACACACTTTTCAACACACTCCCTTTGATTGGTTAAAATTCACATGGGACCTACCAAATCATGTGGGTCCCATATACATTTGGTGGGTCCCATGTGAATATTAACCAATCAAAGAGAGTGTGTTGATAAATGTGTGTTATAATGTGTGTTGCTAGTATTTCTCTCATATTTTTGAATAAAATTTTGCAGAAAAATTTAAAATATTATAAGAATCTCTTCAAAAAATTTATTTAGTTTTAACAAAACATGAATTAAATATTAATTTATATATTTTTTACGATTAAAAATTCATATTTAATTTATGTTTTGTTAAAAAATTCTAATTTTTTTTGAGAGATTTTTACAATATTCTACACATTTCTGTACAATTTCATTAAAAAATACAAAAAATTATTTAAAAATAGGGACCAAAAGTAGTGATTGAAAATTTTATAAGGACTAAAAGTTGAAGGAAAATTTTAGAGGGACTAAAACAAAAAGTTGATATATTTATAGGGAAAAAAAACATATTTAACCCTATTAATTATCTAATCACACATCAATAATTGATTGCTTTTTTTGAATGGGTCAATAATTGATTGCCATGGAGGAAAAAAATTTCGTGTGGAATTTAGCGGGAAACACCAAATCAATTTGTACTGTAAACTTTACGGGGGATGACACTTAGTTAGAATTTGATAGAGTTGATCATAAAGGACAATAACTTTTTTTGATTTTTTTTTAACTATAAGCAAATCATTGAAGTGTAACTCGAAGTTTAGTAAAAGGTGTTTGCATATTTAAGAAATACAAACAAAATAACTCTTTGTACTTATGTTTCTGTGGGGTGAGTATCCCTTGTATTTTTTTGGATTTAGGAGTTAGTACACTTTGTACTTATCTCTTTTTATTAATAAAATTAGTTGTTCAAAAAATAATAATAACCCTCAAACAAATAAGAAATTAAGCCTCAAGAATTTTTCTCTTAAGACTTACAGAGATGATAAAATAAAAATTGCACAAAAAGAATGAAGAGAAATTAATGTGTAACAATTTGCAGATGTCTCGTACTTGTTTGAAACTTTTTGACTCAGCTCAATCTCCATTTCTTTGGAATGGAATCTTACATATGACTCATCCCTTCCATTTATAACTAATCAAATCTATAAAAAAATCTTTACAATGTTAGTAATGATGCCTTTCTTCTTTCATACACTTACAAAAGAACACGATACAGATATGGAGAAAAGGAATGGGAGAGGAGGTAAAACAGAAAAAATTGCTACATTTACAAATTTATACACAAGGGAGAGGAAACCCATCAACATATGTTACTCCATTTTTTTCTTTCGATAAGCATATATTAGCCTTTTATTTTAGACTTTTTAGCCAAAATAATATACATAGATATAATTAAACTACTTATAGATAATTTGAGAACAATTTGATATTGTTACACTCAATAGAAAAGCATCCATCTCAGTAGAAAGCATTGTTACAATAATTCTTTAGCAGCATAATATTTTTCACTCACAAAGGATTTGAAACTACAACCATTAAGTTACTAGTACATCATGTTTCACCAATATAAGGAGACAAAGAATTTGAAACTATAACCATTAAGTAGACGGAAGTACCAAATGGGGAAAGGAAAAATACAATATGAAACTACATGTTATTCAATTCCTTACATGCATTGTACTTAACAGGCTTAACGTCTATGCTTGGTGGACTGTATAGGTCGACCAAATAAAGAACAATCGTCTATGCCTTAACAAAATTAACGCTTGGTGATTGTGGACTGGCATGGACGGACATACCATGTAAATTGTAATATTTTACTGGAATGTTCAAGTCATGACAACTTAACTCGTCTCCTCTCAGCACTGTTTTGATTGTTCAAGTCATGTCAGCTTAGCTCATCTCCTCTTGGCACTAGTTTAACTGTTCAAGTCATATTAGCTTAGCTCGTCTCCACTATAAGCATTGGTTTGACCGTTCAAGTCATGTCAGCTTAGCTCGTCTCCTCTCATCACTGGTTTGACGGTTCAAGTCATGTCAACTCAGCTCGTCTTGATTCAGCACTGATTCGACTATTCAAGTGATATGAACTACGCTAAGCTCACCACAAAGCAAGCTATGAGATAAACTTGTGGTCCCAGCTCAAGAATATGCATGCTCTGATTCCACATGTCTTGTACAAACGAACAACGTCTTTGAAAGCGCGTCTTAACTTCACGCGTTCTGTACAGACGAGTTGTAGCCTAGATCACACGCAGCCGTACTCGAACAAGACAACCAATAGGAGGCTTTGGAACACAAATTAATGGGCCTGAGTGACCAAAGAAATGCCCATTAAGTCAACAAATCCAGGGCTATAAAAGGGGCACTTAGGAGGCACCAAGGGAGGGATGATCTTGAATAGTGTATTTTCATCTAATCCTTATTTTGAGTGCTCTTGGAATTCCACCTAGGACATTTCACTGAGCAACTCACTTGTTGTAATTAACTTGTGTTTACATACGTAAACAGATAAGCATATATTACCCTTTTATTTTAGACTTTTTAGCCAACAATATACATACATATAACTAAACTACTTATATATAATTTGAGAACAATTTGATATTGTTACACTCAATAGAAAAACATCCATCTCAGTAGAAAGGATTGTTACACTAATTCTTTAACAGCATAATATGTTTCACTCACGAAGGATTTGAAACTACAACCATTAAGATACTAGTACATCATGTTTCACCAATAGAAGTAAAAAAAGAATTTGAAACTATAACCATTAAGTAGATGGAAGTACCAAATGGAGAAAGGAAAAATACAAGGAATATGAAACTACATGTTATTCAATTCCTTGCATTCATTGTACTTTATTTCATTCCATCTTGTGAGGAATGGAATTTTCTTTTTCTTTTATTTTTTCAACGGCATGAAGAATGGAATTGAGTTTTGCCTTATCCAATGGTTTCTCTAGATATTCATCGAGTCCTGCTTCCATAAATTTTACCACTATTTCCTCCTCTTCCATAGAGTGTGAGGATACACCAACAATAGTGCTAGATATCCCCATCAAGCGTAGTTGCTTTGTTGCCTATATAAGAAACACATAAAAAGACAAGATTAATGAACTCATGTATGCATGCATGCATGCATAAAAAAAATTTTATAAAAAAAATAAAACACTAAACCATGCCTAAATAAGCAAGAATGAACTCATGCATGCATAGTATTTATAAATGTAAAAATTGGGGCGTAATATAAATAAAGTATACCTCAGTTCCATTCATCTCAGGCATATCCTTATCCATTAGGATTAGGTCAAATTTTTGACCATGCTGATGAATTTCCACCGCTTCTTTTCCGTTTTTCACACAAGTGTTGTTAACTCCTAAGTTACTCAACGTCATTTGATGAATTCTTCGGGTCATTGCATCATCATCCACAACAAGTGCTGTTAACTTGGATGCAAAGTTTTGAGATGGTGATGCCATATTCGGTTTCTGTCTTTAGGAGGAGGAGGAGATGGTGGTTTGGAGATAGGTAAATTAGTGGAGGGGGGATTGGATACGAGAAAAAGCTGAGGAGGAGAAGATTTAAAAACAAGGTAGAATCATTGATGAGAAGTGGTAAAATACATAGGTACAAACAGATGAGTGTTTTCCCATTTATACTCACCAAATCTAATTGTTTTTCAACATTTTGTTTGATTCTCATACTGAATTGTAATGATCTACAACAAGAGTTTCTAAATTGGATGGGTGGTCCTTGCTAATACTTTTTGAAGCTGTAGCATTTGATATAGCATTATTAGCATCTATATATATGCAAATAACTCTAATTCTATGTTTGAATAAAAATAAAAATTCCAATTCATCGTGAATATATTTGTAAAAGAGTTAGATGTTCTAAGTTCAAACCTAGACAAAAAGTAATATATTAACCTAATAAACTACTCCCTCCGTCCCTTAATATAAGCTCTCATTGCAAATTTCACAAAGATTAAGAAAAGGTGAAAGTGTAATTGTTCGTGTTTGTAGTGTATTCAAATTTGACTTTTTCATATTCTAAGGTAAATTAGTAGTATATTAATTAGGGTTATGTTTGAAAAAAAATAATAAATGCATCTAACAAATTGAAGGACAGGTTATATTTAGGGACAACAAATTTTCTCAATGGTGTGCTTATAACTAAGGACGAAGGGAGTAACTACTGATTTTTGTCATTTAAAAAAAAAAACTTGGATCAATGGGTATTGATAGCATGATTGTTTTTTAGCATGATTGTTGGTGTGTCATTATATGAAACAAAAGCAGAACAACGAGAATTTATGGAAGCGGACCTAAATGACTTTAAATGGAAGCAATTGAAAATTGTTGTGATTAGTTCCATTCTTGAAGTTGTAAGAGCTAGCAAGTAGGCATGCATGGGTCAGTCTTTATGCATGCATGATGTTGTACTAGAGTTCTATTATATCAATTAAGTCTTTCCAAATATAGTCGAATTAAATATAGATATCAATTTAATTTAATAATCTTAATTATGAGTTCATAATGAATTTTAATCAAAGCAAAAGCAAGTTAGAAACCTATCGTTTTCGTATTTCTTAGTTTAGTTAAGACAAGTAAACATGGGATATTAAATAGCTTAGGTTGATTCTCAACAAATTATCATCTCGTCATAATGACAAACTCCATTCCCATGTATCTCCATTCACCTAAATAACGAAGGTAAATTAGTTGAGGATTTGTTGAGAATCATCATGATCAATGATCTCTTAATTATAGAATTTTTTGAAAATTGTTGAAATCGATCATAGTATACCGATTACAAGGTTGGATTGGATTTTCACTTTTGAATTTGATCTTGTCAACAATAGAATCAAGTGTTGCCTTGCTTGTTCAATATAAGTAACTTTTAGGCATGGCTTCATATCTTCTTGGTTATATTACCTCTCACAAATGCTAAGAGAATAAAAGGATATAAGTGCCATGTCAAAACTTGTAGGGTAACAGCTTGTTTTATGTTGTGTTCCACAATATTCTCACCCTTAATTAATTAGTAGCCACTAAGTCTAATTGTCAATCTTTTGTTTGATTCTCATACTAAATTGTAATGATCTACGAGAAGAGTTTCTAAATTAGATGAGTGATCATCGCTCCCTTCTTTTATTTCTTTTTGAAGTCGTAATCAGTAGCGGAGCCAGAAATTTTAACTAGTGGAGGCACAATATATATAATTTGTAACATTCAATATTATATTACATTTCATTTTTTAAACCAGAAATACCAATTACAATTGTCCTCTACGACTTAACATTTTTTTGGAAATATTGAATGATTTTCTCATTTTCAATCTCAGTAAAAACCTCTCTATATATAAGTAACTAGACAATCATTTAACCATTGATCAACCATCCGATTTCGCAACTCAATCTTGATAATCTTCATAGCTGAGAAAGTTCTTTCAGTTGTTGCAGGTTGCCACAAGTAGTATTAAAGATAACTTTAAAAGCGAATATACCAACGGATACACAATATGTTTCCTTGTCTCCACCATCTTTATACTAAAATCACCAATCCCCTCTAATTCCAAAAATGCATCTTCAGAGCATACATCTAAGAAATAATTTTCAAACTGAGAATCTAGTGTCAATAGTTGAACAGGAGAAAATTCTGAAAGATAAAATTGAGTTAAACGAATCAACCTCTCCTTATCAAATGCAAAAAAGCTGTCTCTTGGGCTTAAGAAAGCTACACAAAGAAGCAACTCAGTATTCACTTCGATCAATCACTTGATAGAAGAATTGAACTTGAAAGTAATGTAAGTTAGAAAATTTCTCTGAGTTGCGCTTTGACTTTTTAAATGTTTGATAGATATCATCCATATTTGGGATGACAACTTCATGATGTTCACAAAACAATGAAACTTCATGGAGAAATGAGACAATGAAACTTTGAAACTTCATGACATATTTGGAATGCGTAGGTCTCAAAGCTTCATGGGAAATGAAAGGTTGCTATTAAAGGAGTTAGTCATTGATGGTGCAATACTTTTGTAATCAAAATGATCAGATCAGTTGACAATATCTCTCAATTACTCTAAAATTATTCTATCATTATGTGTATCATTTATTTGTAATAACTTGTAATTAGTTTACACGCTCCTAGCTTTTACTTGTACTATGCATCTGTGCATCTGCCTTGTTTATATATACATCATATGATAAATGAAACATCAAGACATTATATCTCTTTATGGTATCATGTGTTTCATTATATTTCCAAAGTAATGTTGATATTCTAGGATGGGAACCGTGACATGCGCATCAAATATTTATATTTATCTTTGAATTGTTATTTTGATTTTGTTTTTTGTATTGTTGATTAACTAGTATGTGAACTCTTCTTTGTTTATCTTTAATAACCTTATAATCAAGAAAACAGAGAAATTGTTTTTTCACTTAGTAGACAGTTGGGAAAGCACGAATCGGTAACTAGCCAACTTGTTCCTCCAATGAGACTTTGGAAATGGTCTTTGCAGGTTCCTTGCAAATTAATACCTAGCCAACTCAGTCTCACATAGTTCATCTAATGAAAGATAACATTAGGTCTCAAATTGCTTATCATTATCTATCCATGTCATTGTTTCTTTTTATTTTGTCATGTATCTTTAATTATTTTTAGATTTGAATACACCGGCATTATAGGGATTCATATAATTGGTAAAAATGATTTTGATGATTTTTGAGACAAATTTTATGACAGAAAGTAACTACTAACATCATGTTAGGTTTATTAAAGTCCCACATCGAAAATAATACAACATAACACTATGTTTATAATTGTTTGAACTGTCCTTACAAGTTCAGGAGAATGTAAAGACAATAGATTGATTGTCTCAAATGTCTCAATTTATTTTCTTTAACATGCACTCCTTTTCCACCTTATTAACTTCTCACACACCCTTTTAGATTTTATAATCTAATGCGTATCCAACATTTTTTGGATTTTATAGTCTTGATCACAACTCACGATTTTTTAATTATATATTCCTTTTTAAAAATCACTTCATTTTGGTCCTCTATAAGCAAAGAAAATTTCTTTTCTCACCCTATGAACCTCCTGCACACCTTTTTAATTGACCATTTTACCTTTGTTTGAATTTTATAATCCAAAACGTATTTGACATTTTTTTAGATTATATAATTCGAACTTTGTTTACACAGTCTTAATTAAATTCAGCTCACATTTCAAATTATATATTCATCACATCTCACAGTTTTGATTATATATTCCCTCTAAAAATCACTTCATTTTGGTCCTCTATAATCAAAGAAATTCTTCTCCCACTATATTAACTTCTCACGCGGCTTCTAAATTTACCATTTTACCTCTATTTGAATTTTATAACACGAAGAATATTAGACGTTTTTCTAATTATAAAATTCAAATTGTGTTTACATATAGTTTTGATCAAATGTCCAGAAAGCAGCAGGAGACACTAGGGATACCCAAAACAAGAAAACGGAAAAAACATGAGAAAACAAAACACCACAACTACAATGGAAGCTAAAGCAAGAACACAAAAACCCAACTGATCAACCCCCCAACAAGAAACAACCCAACCACGGAGGTCAGGAGTAGGGAAAGCACAACATTGGCGGCCGAGAACCAGAGGCCCAACCACACAAGACACTCCCTGTTTCCCTTTCTAAGTACTTCACTTGTAAAAAATGTAAAGGTCTTATATAGCTTGACACTCTCACTCAAGGAATTACAGGCATAAAACAGAAATGTCAACTTTCCATATTTTAGATGCCAATAATGAAATAAAGGTACCAAGAATAAAATCTGATCAAATTACTTAGTGTAGGAAATATATGCAGCGTTTTCATCGCTATTTTGGCCGCAAACAAATACACCACATTGTTGTAAAAAAAATGTAACAATTGATGCAATGTTATATGATGTAGACACATACAAATCTTGAAGCATATGAAATTATGAATTAAATAGGAGCTGATATGTCTATCCCTCCCTGATCTCACAAACTCATTTCACTGATAGAGAAAGAAATAGACAGAGATGCAAAGTGAAACAAAGCCTTCCCTCCTAATCCAAGACTAATTTCTTTAGACATAGTAAACAACTTCATATATTATTCTGACTAAGGTTGTCAGAATCAATATTTTACATAGCAAAATCGAAAAATTGTAAAATCGCAATCAAAATTGAAGGATTACTTAACTACTTTTGTAGAATAGCAAAATCGTAAATCGTAAAATAGCAATCAAAATCGATGGATTCTACCAAAACAAAAATAATGCTAAATATGTGTTTTAAAATATTAAAAAAAAAAAACAAAAAAAAACTTCAATGGTAGTTTTTTTTTAAGGACTTGTTTAATAGTAGTTAAGCACCGTGGAACATGAAAATTGATTTTTATGAACAACCTTGATGCTTTAATCCTCCGTGCACATGTGAATAATTTAAAATTAAATAAAAAATCAAAACAGTAAATTACACTCCAACTTTCTATTGTGCATTGATTTTGATTAGATTCTTTAATCAGATGCTTTTTATAAACCTAAAAAGCATGTAGGGTCCATTTGATGGTCAGGATATGATACATTAATCATATCTTGCTGAAATCTCATGTTTGATGCACTAAAGAGATTGGATAAAATAAATCATTTTTATATCCTATCTTGACTTTCTTTTGTAATTTATATCATGAGTATAGGTTGGGTTAGAAATTATCTTGATAGGATTTGAAGATCATTCCTTATTTATTATCTTGATATTTTGTCATTTTTAAAATATTGTCATTTTTAAAATAATGATAGCATGTATTTTCTATTATAATTAATAAAATGTCATTTTTACAATATTTAATTAATTTTGAGAGCAATTTTTTCATTTAATTATAATGATATTCTGTTGTTATCATGTGCGCATCAAACACATGATAGGATTGATTTTATCATATACTTATCATATCCTACTCTATCCAGCTTTATATCATATCTTGTCTTTATCCTATCCTGACCATTAAACGGACTCTTAGCCTCACTAGCTAGCAGGCACGAGCATTTACTCAAACCTGTAAACCTTTTACTTGTATAGAAAGACTCAAACCTGCATGAACATTTATTCAAACCTACATAAAAATCAATTTTCATGTTCCACGGTTGTTAACTATCGTTAGAGTTTTTTTAAGTTGTATATGTGAAACGGTAGTTAACTACTATCGAAAAGATCGAATGGTGGTTCTTACTGGTGGATGTAAAAACGTATTTTTCATATGTTTTTAAGAAAAAACACATGTGAGAAAATCAATTTTCTCCGTATGATCTATTCTCATTGTCTAGTTGGTAAAAGCAAAAAGGGGTAGGGTCTTTCTAGTGAGAGAAACTCCAACTTCTCTCTAAACTTTCTTTCTCCTTCTTTCATCGAGGAGGGGTGATTTTAGGTCATTTTTTGACCTAGAATCACCCCTCGGCATCTTTTTTTCCCTTTTCTTTCAATCTAAATAAGTGGTTTTCACATATATCAAGTTTTTTCTTTTGTGTTTTTTTTTGTGATTTCGTCGTCTTTTTGCGGCGTTGTGTTGTTCGTCGTCTTGTGCGACATTTGATTTCGCGTCTTGTCGCGGTGTTCAACTATTGAAAGATCGGCATCAGTCAATTACAAATTCAACCAACAATGATTGGGCGTCAACGTTGAAGATCTGGAAGCATGTGAATTTTGGTGACTTAGGTTTTATCATATTATTTGTAGGCATTTTGCCGTTTTATGCTATTAACTTGGGTGCTGTGAGTTTGTTCGCAGATTCACCCTTTACGTTTTTAGCGGTGTTTGTATCTGATGTAATCTATCGATTTGAATGAATGAATATCTTTTTATTTTTGTAAAAAAAAAATTATGCAAAAAAATATATTTATTAGAATATTAGAAACTACAATTGTCGAGTCCACTTAATCGAATGCAAAAAGTACTAACTTAGCTTGTAAACAACCAAATGATGCTGTATATGTGATACGGGTGCAGATACGATACGATTATGAGGATGTGCAAAAATTTTCAAATTTAGGATATGATACGCCTAAGATATTTTAACAAAAGTTTTATACTAAAACTTATATGCATGTAAAATACTTGAAGAAAACCAGCATTGATTACTCTTTATTATTATATTATTATAAAAGTCATAATTATTAAAAAATAATACTTTTGATCAAAATAAAAAAATTTAAAGTTTTCTTATAAAATTGAATCATATACATTTCCATTGAATTTTCACGACAGTGTCTCACTTTTATTCTTCATCTTTCATAGGATACATAACTTTGAAGTATCTTATAAGTATCTGTGGAGTATCCTTTAAGTATCTGATCAATTTTTTAAAAAAATTAAAATAATTAATTTTGATACTTCGTGGGTACGTATCCGCGAGTATCCGTTTTGGAGTATCCGGACTTCATAGACCAAAACTAGTTAAATAAAATCCTAGTGGAAATGTGAGGTGTTGAGAGTAAATTTCTATTGCACTGTTTTCGTTTTCACTGTAATCAGTGACGCCGCAGCCGAGATTGCTGAGGACCGAAGTTTTTTTTTTTAGAAAAAAATAAAATAACAATAAAACGCAATTACAATTTCAAACTTTTCTATGTGTTTTAACAATCAGAGTATGAAGTGTTAAGAGTTTGGCTCAGAATCTGATAGCAACGGTGTAAAACAAACACAAAGATAAAGAAAGAGCAGACACAAATCAATTATACCGGTTCCTCCTACAATTCAGGAGTAGTCTAGTTCTCTTGCACTTCCAAGAGATTTTTACTATAATCACAACTGATTACAAATGCTTTAAGGACACAACAAAGAGACTGCATATGCCCAAGCACACAAGCAAGAGACTTCTAAATGTTCAATCACAATTGAAAGAGACTTCTTAGAGCTTACAAATAATAGAGTTTTTCTTACACTTGATATACAATCAGAGGTGTAAACAATTACAAACAAAGCATACTCTTAAAACTTAGAATTTCTAAGATATGAACTTAATAAAAAATTTATAAATGTTTCTATCCGCTTTTGAATTTGACGGAGTAAGGGCACTTATAAAATTGCATAGTCTCGTTTTTATTGTATAAGTCTTCAGCTTCTTATAAGGATTTGAGAAACGTTACAGAGGTTCCAGCGCATTAAAAGTCGCTGAGAAGTTTCAAATCAAAGACGTTGGTATATTGCCTGATATGGATAATGTTGTTGATGGGACATTTGAAATTCCTTTGTTGCAACTGGAATTATTTGTTCATTCTTTTGTCTTTGAAGTTCTTTGTTTGTATCTCCACGAGATTAGAAGAAGACAAATTGTACTATCGGAGTCTAATAGAGACAGCTACAGAAGAAGACAAGTCTGGCGTGGCTTCTAGGTCCCTCAGGGTCTTCAGAGTTCGATGGTCTTCAGAGTCCGGTGATCTTCAGAGTCTGGTAGAGTCGGGTGGTCTTCAGAGTCTACAAATCTTCAGCTTCCCTTGTTTTCCAAAAGCTCTTTGTATATATATTCTTCAGGATCGAAATTTGATTTATACTATGAATCTTCATCTAAGGTCCTGCACACTTGAATATATATTAACATATCAAATTGTTCTTTGATACTTTATTATCATCAAAATTATAGAGGTATTGTATAAATCCAATTTTATTCCAACAAAAATGAAACTAAAGATATTCATAGAGACCATCCACTTAATTAACTCTTCTTTTTATTTTGTCAAGCATCTTTAATTATTTTTAGACTAAAATACACATACATCATATTATGGATTCTTATTTAATTGGCTTCATTTGATTCAATACAAGTGATTTTCATGATAGTTGAGACACAAATTTGATGACAGAAACTAAGTATTATATCATGTTGGGATTTATAAATGTCCCATACAGGACACAATACAACATAACGTTATGTTTATAACAGCTGACTTATTAATTGATATTGATGAGCCTAGTCTACTGTCGTTGTATAATGGTCTTATACCCAAAACAACAACAACTCCTATTGTTGCTTAAAGCACAAACCAACCTCCATATAATTTCTTCAAAATCAAGCAACTCATCAATCTACTTGTTTAAATTGACATTGACAACGACATTTCTCGATATTTTTAGTTTTGTATGTTAAATATTTTTTGTTTAAATTGGTCATATATTAGTGTTTAAGGTTTATGAAATTGTTGATTTTTTTGGTCATATGTTAAATGCTTGCATGTTTACACTGCAAGTGTTGTTTAGTTTAAGTGCAATATGGTATTTTAAAATTTGAAATAGCATAGTGAACCAAAAATGCATATTTTGCACTCCAAATATTTTTATAAAATGTATGAATGAGATCATTGATTTTTTTTTTCTTTATATTTTTTGTTGTGTAGATATGGCTGGCAATGCAAATAGGGTCTGACTAGACAGACAAACCATGACTAGTAGCGCATGCAGGGAGAGCAGCGGTGAACCCTCCTACTAAACAATGACGGGGCATATGAACGTCGATGGGGAGGGGAACTCACTGACGGGTCAGTCACTTGTGGTTTCAATTGATTATATCCAAAGAAACACTTTTGTTGAGACCAAAACTTTCCTTCAAAAAGACCAATGGAATTTTTCGGTTCATTCAAGAGTCCAACTTCAGTAACATCTACTAAAACGTCTGTTTCTATTAACGTTGATGTTGTGCACCATATCTTGAATCTGTTTTGTTTTAGAATTCTAATCTCTTCAGTTTTGAGATCTGAATTCTAGTAGCATTAGCTACTTTGTCATGGTTTATTTGAGTTCAATAAGGATGCATCTTCTTTGACTTAAAGTTACTTCTCTTCTGCATCCTATTGGTCGAGTATGCACTTGCTTGCAGCAGTTGGTGAATTAGTGGGCAAAAGGATTGTGCATCAAACGGGTTGAATCGATGAGTTAGTCTTTTTTTTTTTAAGGAGAGCTAGTCATGTTTTATTATACTTATTTTTATTTAATATAACGTTACCCGTGCATACCATGGAACTAGAAAGGGGACCTGCAGAAGCCATGGTTTCCCCCAAGAATTTTCAATTTTCCTTACACACTAGTATGTTACTATTTTTTGTGAACTTTATAAGATATTATATATTTGATATGTTTTGCACTATATATTGAGACTTAAACACTTAATTTTCTACAATTTTGTTTTGTGAATAAAATGAGTCAAATGTTCAAAGCAAATTAGAAACATTTAGGAAAAGAAATACTCTTACAAGCTTAATCTCCCAAGATGAGCAAAGGTAGATAATCTAGAACTAAATTAAACATCTTTAAAGGAACAGGCTTGGACTATACTTATCAAGGTTAACCACTTGATTAAATTAACGAGAACCATGTTAACATCAAAAATCATATGACAAAGGACATAACACCTTATTCTGAGACAATAAATGATGAAAAAGACATGAAACATGCACCATCTTCAATCATTTTAATGGAAGAGAGAGAATCTATTTGTTCAATAACTTAATGAAATCCATATTGTTTTCCTCTAAAAAGATCATGATAAATACTCCACAATAGCCTTTTAACTGAGCAATATAAAACAAGCATGAAGAAAATTTCTTCATGTTTGTTTTATACTTGTTTGACAATATTAACTTCAGATACATCTTATAGCTTCTTAATTTTCCTTTAAGTTGTGCATTAAAAAAAAAAATTCTTCGCCTAATATACTTTTAAGTTTAGTCCCTCCTAAACTTAACTCCAGACTTGTCCCTGGTAACCTTTTAAATATTAGAATCATAGAATGTCTACAACAAAATAGCTGAGTTTGTATACACTATATACACAGTATAGGCTTAAAAAAAAATTAAAAAAAAATAAAAAATCTGCATTAATTAACTGTGGAAGTTTCACATGAGTATACATTCCAAAAAAAGTTTCACCTAAGAAATAATATTGAAAATTACGGTTGTTGGTTGTGGATGTAATCCTTGAACTTGAAGAGATGGTGGTTGGTATGTCGAAGTACACAGAAAGATGTAAAGCTATTTTTTAGTCAAAAACAAAAAAATAATAAATGGTTGAAACATGAAACCAGTAGCAAGTTATTGAGTAAAAAAATTGAATGACATGTTGAACTATACTTGGAGTGTATTAGAAGAGTTTGTTAGAGAGTATGATCTTGGCATTTCTCAAATATTTATTTTGGTACTTTCTTGTACCTCTGGATACAATTTCAAGATATAATGGAATCAATCTTAATATAAACAAAAATTCCAAACAAGGTTCTAAAGTGAAAAAAGTATGCACAAAATCGGAATTGTAATTGTAATGTTAAACATTTGAATATAAATCATTGATCTTGAGCCACCAAGAGCGTGTTCATTCACGATTTTCTGAGACAATTATCAAAGGAAAGGCACCCAAATCACAATTCAGTTATTTATTAACTACTAAAATATATATAAAGGCAGCCCAATTCAAACATTGTCTCTTTATCCATATGTGCCAATGACCAAATCGCCTTCTGGCCAGCACTGCAGCAATAGTGCCAAAGTATTAAGCCGGACGCTCAGTCGTCAGAAAATATCATGCCAAAAGGACCAATGAAAATTTCTTTATTTTGGGTCCAACTTTGGTTCAGCAGCACTCTGCCAGAACATCTCAGAGTCTAGATCAATCAACTCCATGAAATCCAAGTCGTCATCACCCGTAAAAGGCATTCCGTATGTGCTAAAGTCAGCATTCTGGCCAACAGGTCCCAAGCAATCCAGGTCTCCCAAACCATCAAAAAAGTCAGTTGATAGTGCACCTTCAGCATTGTTTTCCTGGCCAAAAATAATGTCAGCATTCAGTTAACCTTAAAGAAATCAAGAATCACTATATATATCACAATCATTTAGTAAACTGGCATTAACATTATGAGGAGACAATGCAAACTGCAGGGGATAGCTAAAACACTAAGCCTACAAGAGTAGAAAACACTAAAACCAGACATAAAAAAGAAACATCATACTGTTTCCAAAAAAAAAAAAAAAGCAGGTTGAAGAAACAGATAAGCATACCTCAGGCAATATGTCGTCGTCGAACATAGCAAGCATTGATAAAATGTCATCATTATTAACAGCTTGATGATATGAATTATCCACAGGGTCGGGAGAAGGCACCAATCTTGTTTTACATGAATTTGCAGGGTTGGGGGGAGACAGCACCAATCCTGTTTGATGTGAATTTGCAGGGTCGGGAGACATAAATCCTATTTGACATTCATTTGCAGGATCAGGAGACGGCATATACCCTGTTTGGCATGAATTTGAAGGGTCGGGAGACGGCATAAATCCTATGTGACATGCATTTGCAGAGTCGGGAGACAGCATAAATCCTGTTTGACAGGAATTCATAGGGTCTGGAGAAGGCGTCAATCCTATTTGACATGAATTTGCAGGGTAGGGAGAAGGCGGAACTTCGGGAGAAGGCAGTAATCCTGTTTGACATGAATTTGCTGGATCGGGAGAAGGCACCAATCCAGATTGACATGGCATAGATATTGAACCATTATATCCAATAGCATGGAGATTCTGGTCATTTAGAACAAAACTATTAGATGTCACAGGCAAAGTGGGAGCTAGTACAGCCGGCTCAGCAAACGGTATTCCTACTTCATCGTCACTCCAGTCTTCCTCATTAAATGGTCTCCCATATTGTGCACCATTTCTGGGACCAGGACCTTCCTTTTGAAATACCTTACATATTACATAGGAATCCTGTGATTTAAAAAGACAAACCAAAAGAGCTTGTTAAAAATGTATTCACGATGAGAACAGGACAGAAAAATTATCAATCAAATGATTAAAATATGCAAGAAGGGATACCAACTTCATCATGTAAAAACAGCAAATCTCATTTTGGGTGTTAGTCAAAACATGAATTAACATGATTCTATTTCAAGGATTCAACAAAAGTAAAATATGCACTTTATAAGGCAAGGAGGATCAACAATTCATTTGTTTGAACTAATCCAATGAAATAACATATTTCTATTTCAAGGATTCTCCTATACATGCGCATGCAAAATTATCATGAACTAAATTGCAGTCAATGAGAACTCCACACTTCAACCTTTAAAATGCAACTCCCATTAGTGACATACATAGTAGGTGGAGACATAAAAGCCAATGTAATATCTATGAATCAAAAACAGATTAATGTATTATATTATCTACTACAGTCTACATTGAAAAAGATAGATGCCAATAGCATAACACTACGAGTACAATATATCTTTATGTGCATCCACAATCAAAGGCACAACTACAAAACTGCCACATATCAAAATGCTAACTTACACATATATGTCTCCCTAATAAAGCACATAATATTTTTATCAATACAAATCATATAGCAAATAAATGAACACACACCTGAACAATTCCTTTATCAGTTAGGTCCTTATCTTCAAGCCTATACTCGTGCATAACCCAATCAGTACGATCCCCGCGAGGTGCTTTTCCAGTATGAAATATCAGTGTTTTAATCATCCCCACAGTTTGATTATTCTGTTGAACAGCTCTATCCTTACCGGTAGCTTTCCAAAACCCTATTTCCGTAGCCCGATTCATCCTCGACCCACTTCCATACTTCTTCTCTATCGGACAGAAGAAATACCATTCCAAATCCCCATTCTGGAGATAAGATAAATCTGAAAAAACAAACACAACAAAACTTTATTATAAAAGCACATTTAGAAATTAATCTATGATACAAAATTTGTGAAATTAACTACCTGGGAGATCCCAAGGTGCGTATTTGTATATGTCAAGTTCAGCAATGACATCGTTATGAAACTTTTTCCCCATGACTTTCCTTTTGAGGAAATATTTGATCAATTCAACTCCAGTTGGAGAGAATCGAAACCCCGGTCCCAATTTCGGTATAGCCATCGAATCAAATCAATAACAAAATTACAGAATTCAAATCCAACACCGAGGTTGTTTGTTGTCGTAGCGAACAAACAACCTCAGTCGTAAAAAAAATTGATCGAAACCTCGTAACTCAGAAAACGATTACTATAACGTGAACAAGTGTGTTATTATGAAATCGGAAGAGAGAAAATTGATTATGAAAGAAAAAAGAGAGAGATTAAAGAGAGAGAAAAGCGAAACCCTAGTGATCAAGTCCAGTGACGAAAGAAGTTTTTGAAGGAACACCAAAGCTTGCCAAGGTTCATAAAATATGAACGGTGACGAACGGATGAAAACGATGATTCAACTTTGGGGGAAAAAGTCATCGGCGGAACCCTAAATCGGAGGAGGAGATTGAATGATTTCAATCGGCGATGGCGATGGCGATGGCGAGAGCGAAAACCTAAATCCAAAATCGTTTCTCGTGTTGCTGTGAGAATACGAAGTGAAAGTGTGAGGGGTTTCCCATTTATTTATACAGGGTTTTATTTTATTTTGACCGAAGGATTTTATTTTTATTTAAATTAAGGGAAATGTTAACTTGTGCACACGATTCAAATATAGAAAAACAAACTTATTGGAATGTATACATTGCATTTAACAGGTAACTTTTTAATCATTTAAATACACAAAATTTCAGAGAATCTTTCTTTTTTTATGTTTCTTAACATGTGCCTTAAGAGCACAAGTTAACACTACCCTTAAATTAATTGTTATAGGAATAAATTATATTAAAAGACTAGTTAACCCGATCCATTTATTTTAAGTAAAAATGTTGTTCAATAAACACTTAAACTTTGATTCCAATTGAATTGTAGTTTTTTACAGGTTTTTTATAAGTTCAGAATTTGCATTATTTGAACTTATTTAAATAAGTATAATCTATTGAGAAATTTTTTATGCTATTTTATGAAGGGTTTTTCTATCATGTGCAAATTTGTACATGTTAAGAAGTTTAAATAGTAACTTTGACTTGAAACTTGTGTTTTTTATATTAAATATGTAACTTTTAATCAATAATTGTTGGTTTTCAATGAAAAGATACTACTTTTAGTTGCCTTAAAATATGCAATATTGCACATGTTAAACAAACTACTTAAGGTATCTTTATAAGCTTATTTCATATATTTCTTATGGGAACTTATGAAAACAACTTATAATTTATATAAATAGTTGAACTTTTATTCTTATAGAAAGATAGGTATAATACTCTTCTCTCACATATCCTATATGGTAGATGGTTTGATTATTCCGAACGTGTGAATACATGATTCCGATGAGTGCATGAAATTCAGATACAACATCGATATACGTCAATTAAAGAATTTTCATTGAATAATATATTTCAAGGAAAAATGGGTTAATATGAATATTATATTTTCTTTCTTTGCTATTTTTTGTTTTGTTTTTTAAAGGTTCTTTTTAATTCTATTCAATATATCTCTCTCGACCATGATTTAAACTTTGGTTCACCATTTTATGGAAGATTAACCTCTTTTACTAAATTAACTTTGTCGGTTCCTACCTAACTTTTTAATCCTCCTGAATTTAGTGAATCCAAATAGTCTAAATTATTATAGTAACAAAATCATTTCATTTAACTGTGGCAGCAAATATTAAAAGTCATGCTAGTCATTTTGTTATTTCATCTAGAATATTCAAGTTCCTAATTTGAAATAAACTGCATTTTTATTTCCTACAAGCTAGACTTCAATGAGTGTCCTGCTCAATGATCTTTGCATCAACTGACAATGGCCACCATTTGTCTTTGGCTACTAGAGTGTTGAACTCGTCTCTCAGTCTCACATGCTTTTGTTGAGTAGCCTTCAAGATGTGCATTGGCTAGTTTAGCTGCTTTAATCACTTCTGATTCAGATGCTTCTTTTCCATAAAGAATGATTTTGAAAATTGATGTTGTAAATAAAGCTGGCTCTTGTTGCACAAGACCTATCTGCTTCCTTAAGGATTTCAAATTCATTTCCATGATGTCTTTTCATGTAAACATTTGATGTGTCATTGTTACAAGAATGTTTTACATTATTGGTTACCATAATTCTAAATTGCAGTCCGCAACTGCAATTGTAGCTACAATATCTTAAGATTTAAGATATCTCTTCAACGGTATTGCAGCTGCACCTATCACATTTGCCCATATCTTGCCAAAACATCAAGATTTGCGGCATAACCACAATCGCAACCACAATTTAGAATCATGTTGGTGAATACTAGCTCACACATATTATACACACATACTTGTAGTCAATGAGTCAATGCTCAGAGAAGTTCTAAATTGCGGTAACTGCTATTGAAGATGCAATATAAATGTTTTAGAGGTCTCTGCAACGACTTCACAACAGCAATTGCGACTGTATTTGCTCGCATTATGCTGCAACATCAAGTTTGACAGTGTAACTGCCACCATGATCATAACCACAAAATCACCTTCCTAGATTTCAGACCATAAAATCTAAGTATAAGTGAGATCATTGAGCTGTTACCATAACCATTGTGCCCCACCAAGGCAAAACTCTTCCTGAAGGCACTATTAGATTGAAATCATTAAAAATAACAGTGTTTGGCCTTGAACTGAACCTCCCTTTATTTGTGAAAATGACCAAAAGATGCTGATGTCAATGTCATGGGTCCTTTTCATGATGAATCAGGTTAATTGGTTTGCTTTAATTTGCATAATATGATTACATTGTGGGGCCTAATAATTAAGCTAAGGAAGTTGGGTAGGTGGGAATTCAACCACATTCCTTTTTCTTGTGATTAACCCATTCACCAAACATTCCTTCCTTCATCCCATTATTTAACTCACTCATATCCTCTCCTCTTTCTCATTCATTCACTTACTTATTGTTGGTTTTTGGATCACAATATGCTATTATCTTACTTATTTTGTTTTCGCTTACTCGCATTCCATTCTCTTGTCTCAACTCAACTCACATATATGTTCAAAGAGCATATTATCACAGTCAAAGCTCTTGTCTTGGTTCAAAAGTCAAAAAAACACAATCACTCACCAAAATATATGTCAAACAAACTTTGGTTTGGTTTGGCCTCCTCACAAAATCACCAAGATCGGCCACAACTATGTGGAGCAACATCCTTGGGGATGGGTGGATTCGGTAAAACAGTGAGCATTGTATCTGGAATGTCAAGACGGCAATGCTGGTAACTTTTGGCCTTGCTATGTGAATGCCTGCAGCAATCAAATTCGTTTGCAGGAACACACGATTATTTTTATCACAAAGTTGCTCTAGCCTGAAAATCATCTCATCAGCCAAGCACCATTTCTAAATGTCCTTCTTGTTGGAATCTCATCTGCAGTCTGTGTTCATATTTTCTCTTTACATGGTTCAAAACAAACAGTCACTCACAAAATCACCAAGTTTTGGAGCTGGTGACAACAATTTGGGATCAGTTATGTATGGCATAACAATGTTAATTACTGGGTGTAAGTCCGTCATGGATATAATGGAATGAATGAGACTGAAGTTGATTATAGAGAAAGAATAGAGCAAAGTATTTTAGTTAGTTACATTAGTTAGATTAATTAGGAGTTAGTTGGTCTAATTGGCTATATAAGTACTCAAGGATGTAACAATTCTCTCATAATTATTTTCTTGAGAAAATTTTCATCTATTCTTTTGTTGATTTACTTATACTCCATGTATGATTCTTGAGGTTTCAGCATACATCTTTTTGATTTATGAAAAAAAGTTCATCTTGATTCTTACTCAAAACCATTCATCCATATGTTATTCAATGTATTTTATTTTGTGCAACCTTTAAATTTTACGTGTATCAATTGGAATTCGAGATAAAGATGTAGGGATACAGCACCTTGAAAAGGTGAGGATTAGAAAATCATCTCAAAATAAGGAACAAAATGTAGTCTCAAATTCTGATTTAAAGAAAAATCAAAGAGAAATTACTCTCATGTGGATCATGAAAATGATTTTTTTTTAAGACAATTTGTGATGATCCTCAGTAATTTGTAGGCTATATCTGCAAATTTAGTTTGCTTTTCTTGACATTCCATCTATAATTCCTTGCAGGGAATTTGTAAGTTGTGTTGAGAGTATAACGATACTGTTATCTTCTGAGGTGCAGCAATTGAGCGCATTATGTGATTTGAGGTCATTGGACCTGCAGCATACGAACTAGAGCTGTCTTCAAATGCCAACCCATCCATTTTTTTGCATTTCGAAGTTTAAACTCTTCGTTGGACCTCCCCATCGACAGATCCCTTCATACTAACACACTCATCAACCTTTTCCCTTCTGCAATTCTAGGCTGCAGGACTGTCCATTCTGGTTCAGGACTCAAACAACCAGTGTTGGTGCAGTGGCAGGAGCTACCAGAGTCTCAGGCTTCTTGAAAATCTATTGAAAATGGCACGAATACCAGAGTCTCAGGACACATTTACCGTGATCCGTAAATCTATTGAAAATGGCACGAATAATATTCAAGCCCCAAATCTACTGAGTCTTTCCTTCTCTACTATATATCTAGTAGCTTTGCTTTAATACTTTGAAAAGGAAGCTGAATGCTTCTTAGCCAATGAACTATACCACAATTGAAACCTCTCACAGTAACTATCTGGTATTATTCATCAAAAAAAATTCTAAAAAATGTTTTTTGAACCTAATGTAAAAACCAAGTTAATACTAAGAAAAGTTTTCAACTGATTTTCAAACACTCTACAAGGTATGTTACGGAAATAGCTTATATAAAAACAGTATGACATTATTTTAAATAATAAAGACAATAATAATCTTATATCTTATATATTATGCAAGTCTGGGCTTCAGTTAAATTCAAGACCTTCTAAAAATGTCTTATATTCTTTCAAAAAATAAATATCTTATATTAATAGACGACGTAGTTAATCTATAAATTTGAACATATATTTTTTCTAAAATATCCTATACATTTTATAAGTTTTTTTAAGAGGAGCTATACATTTTTGTAAAAAGAAAAAGAAAGAAAGAAAGAGGAACTATACATTTTAAATGTTATCAACAGAAAATAATCAAAATCATCAAATTCAAAAACCCTCAAGTCGAACCTTCAAAATATATATACCTTTTTTTTAACAAAAAAATATATAACTTTGAACTACAGATATTTCACGTTTGTTTGTGTGATTGACCTGATGGCAAAGTCCTACATTTTCTGCCCCTTTTCAAGTTGTTCAGTGCCCACCTAAGCCAATACATGAATATTTTGAGTTTTAATACATCCTAATTTATATGGTGGATGGCACATAGGAGCAAGAAATGCTTGAGAGAGAAATCACAAGACTTAATTCGAAATCTATATCAGCAACAACAACACAAGCAGCAGCAGCAAAAGAATCAATTTAAACAACTTCAAGATCTTGATGTCAATTGTCAAGTTTTCTTTGAAAAATAAGGGAAGGATAGATAGTTTGATCTGATTGTGAGGTCTCATGTATTCTCAAATATATGTACTATATCTAGTTCTCATTGTAGTATTAATGTCCCAAGTATGTTTAGTGGAATGAATCTTGTAGAAGAAATTTTATTCAAATTGGCTGCTATATCATTCGTGACAGCATTTTTGGTGTTGCCAGGTATTGACAGTAGCATATGGTCACAGTATATAGGATGTAAAATTCTAAATGTAAACTCTACACTCTTTTAATAAATTTCATGTTAACCTTCCATTTAAATAGAAAGTCTAACAAAGCATGGTAAACATTGTAGTATATATTGATATTATAACTTGGGTTGCAAACCACCAGACTCTTGTTTTCAAACTTAGTACAGCTGTCAGCCTCTGCATGTCATTCAATATTTTCTCACTTTTATTTATATTTAAAAATTGATAGTTTTCCAATTTGTTGTTGTCATCTGATTTGGACTAGTGCAAAAAGCTAGTATCCAACAACACTCACTAGCAACTCCTTTTAGAAATTGAAAATTAAATAAATCTAATCAAAGAACAAAATATTCATATATGTTGAAATTTGTGGTCTAACTCATCCTTACAAAACCAACTTGTAAGGTGAGGAGTGTCTTCTGTTTATAAACTCTTCTCAAGAGTCTTATCTATCTGATGTGGGACTAAATCCACACCCTCAAAGCCAACACAATGAAGGCTAAACAAGATTACATCTTGACGACCCTAATCTGTCTTACGTGCATCCTTCATTCCTATCACAAGCTTTAATTTCAGGATCCACATCTTCATGTGCAAAATTAAGAATTGTCACTTTGTGCACATTATCAAGGCCAGAGTTTCTTTCCCTAAGTACATCGGCAGAAGCAGAGAGGCTACATGCATTATCACTTTTCTAAATGGTCTTGTTTGAGGAAGGTTGAACATCAAGATGTAAACCAGAAAAGGCTGTCAAAAAGTACTTGTGACGGTATAGAGCATCAACAGTACGAACAGAATCATAAGCATTGACCTAGAAAAGGAAACAAATAAAGCTAGTTTTGAAGCTGAACCAACTTAAGAATAAATTGTTGTAATTTTCAGCAAAAACTTTCAACTTCTTCTGAGGTAAATGGCTCAAACTATTACTGTTGTCACAAACAGTAATAGAAAGTGCACTTTTACTTTTAGGCTAAAGTGAATATATGTTTGCTAAAAGTAAATATATGTTTGTTTTAAAGGGTGTGTTTGTTTCAAGTTATATTTGTTGATTTCCGGGAATAAAATGATAGGAATATATATGCATATGTTTGTTAAAAGTTTACTAAATTTTATTCGAGGGTATAAAATGTTCCTGGGAATAGAAAAAATTTCCCAAGGAAAAGGATGGGAATAAAGTTCTCATGGAGATGGGAATAAATTCATAAATAGTTAGCTATTATAATCCCTATTTTTATGGTTTCTATGAATATTATAAAGCTAACTAAACATATTTTTCCTAAATACCTCGGAATAAAATTCTCATCTTTATATTCCAAGGAATGTTTCTAGGAATAAATTTGATAAACTTGAAACAAACACCCAAATATTTAAACTCCTGTTGACTTAATTTTTTCTTATAAATAGGACTAGATATTGTAGACATTATAAATGTCATTATTGATTGTTCAAAAAATAATTGATACCACATTATTGTTTTTAACATGTCAAGTTTCATTTATTCAATCATAATTACCATTAATCTCTTGATTGTTATG
>Ga0228711_1002495_pt1 | contig 28334 bp, 22 predicted proteins | sample MedpolnodulmetaG_2_FD_177996 | JGI IMG/M metagenome (GOLD analysis project Ga0228711, IMG submission 177996) | Root nodule microbial communities from Medicago polymorpha collected in Santa Monica, California, United States - brown nodules | ecosystem: Host-associated > Plants > Roots > Nodule... | reverse complement strand
GTTTCCAGCTTTACCCTTTTTTTCTGCTGTGTTTTCTTCCGCGGTTTAGTTTTGTTTCACTGTTGCTTGATACAGTTCAGTTTCTGAAGGTTAGGGAAACAAGATCAATGTTGTTTCACAAAAGGGCATTCGATTTTTTTTCCTAGTAAGCCCATTCAATTATCTCACAGATGTTGTTTTCTTTTTTTTCTTTTCACACCCTTTGATTTTTATATTATATTAAAAAATATATATAATTAATTAAAAAAATTAAAAATTAACTCTTTTTTTTTAACATGAGTTATTTGAGTTTGTTTACCTTAATTAAAAGAATATTGTGAGTTATACCAAGGGGAAAAAAACTGTGATTGCTGAGATATAGAATTTTCAGCCTAATAACAAAAAATTTCAGTAAAACAACCAAAAAAAAACTCAACTAAAACCATCTAATGAGACATATTCTTTCTTTCCCTCTTCTCCATGGGGCCACTGTACTTTGCATTCTCTTCTCCATCAAAAAACAACAACTCATTTCATTTCTTTGAAAAGTACTACAAACTACAAAGCCAAGTGAATGCAAAACTTCTCACCATACTAAAATTAACAATATATGGTCATAGCACCATATAAACCAGGTAAAATTTGCCTATGCATCATAGACAACTTTCAAAAGTACCTTTATAACCATAAGCATGGGAGATGACCATTCACAAAAGTACCACGTGCTTTTACTGCATGTTAAACAACTCACTGTGTGGTAAAAGAATTAAACTTCAAAGTCATTAACTAAGGGCATAAACTCCTTTTCCTTTTTTACTTGCAAAATGTTATTGAGGCAGTAATAGGCTAATAGCAAATGATAGATGGCCTGAGCATGTATCATTCTGTTGATTTTTTTAGAAACTTTTACCATCTCAAACAAAATTGTGATAATAAACAACATGCTAATGAGAGATTCTATCTAGCATTATGATGTGCTTGTATACTGGTAATCTGGCTTATGTATTAAAGTATCAACAAACACATATCATTGGTAGCAAAGGTTGGCCTGATCCAGGCGGCTGGAGATAGCCTAGAAACTGAGCTGATGGCTGGGTTGGGCTGGTGATTGAGTCCGATAAAATTGATGTAGAGATGGTTGATTCAAATCTAACTGGTACTAAATCATCTTTGGCGGATAGTATTGATGTTGCAGATGCTAGGGTGGATATTGAATTTGATGAGGGTATGGAGGTAATTGACACAAGTATGGAGGAGGCTGCGAAAACTGCTGGTAGTAACGAGGTTGTGGATACTGATAAGGGTAAGGAGGTAACTTAAGCTGGTAAAGAAGAGGCGACATATGTTGTTGGTAGTAATGAAGTAGAAAGGAAGGCAGCATCCGCTGCTGGTAGTCAGATGGTGGCAGCATCAACAACCCCTGGCGGAGCACCTCATCCACCATCCTACGTACGTTATTCTTTATAATTGCCTCAAGCGCTTGTTGCACCGCTTCCTGCGCTAGTTGCTCATCTTCACTCCTCCAAACTCGCCGCATCTCTTCAATATCAAGTTGTTAAGATCGATCCGTACTGATGACAGCAGTAGAAGAAGACTCCTGCATAAATCCTGAACAATTCATTGTGAGATCTGGTGAAATCCTGAAGTTTAACATAGTAAATGGGATTAAAACATGATCTACCATAACCTTATTGGTGATAGTTTTTTTGCTGCAACTACTACAAAAAGATATTATGCATAAAATTTGGTCCTTCAGAACAAGGATCTATGTTCAATATAATCTGGCATCATGCTCTTTTAGTATTTCACTATACTTGTAGAATATTTACACCCACTTGACGGAAATAAAGATACAACAGATGCTCTTAAAGAATGAACACACATTTCTCAGATCACTATAATACAAAACAAATGAGGAAACAAGTAATTAAATAAGTAGCAGAAAATCATTGAAGACAAAATATGTCTACACTCTGCACCACTGAGACATAGAGCACAATTATAGGATTTTCACAACATGACCTTTAAAGAGATCTTCATAGTTAATATTTCAAGTATTGCATAGAGTCGGTGAGAACAGAAAGTTGAATTTCTCATATTTTAGAATCAACAAAATATCATATAGATTAGGAAAGGGAAGTAGCATAATAGCTTCACTATAACTCAAATACTTTATAAAAATAACTAACAATTAGGGTAGGGTGAAGACAATGAGAAAAAAATTAATTACTTGAAGCATGTCTTACTAGCAGCAGGTGGCACTTCCGAATTCGAAGCCTGAAAACAACAACCAAAATAGACGAAGGCATTCTAGGTGTTCCACCTATAATTGAAACAACCACTAATAACTAGGAGGCATTCACTATCGTTCCCTATTATGAAAAGTATTATAAATCTGAAATTCTTAATTCCTCTTATATAATGTCTTTACATCTTAAACTTCTCTTTATACAATGCCAGAGTTAAACACATATAGGCCTAGTAAGGTATTGTAATGTCCCTCCTCAATTTCCTCATCCTTTACTTGATGAAGAACAAGTGTCTCAACAGTCAAGTCTTCCCAATCAATACCATCAACTACCACTCCTCGTCTGTTCTTCCTTCCCTTAGTGCAAGGGTTATCTAAAATGCCAAGATTTGCAGTATCACCAAGATCAGCATGCAATGGAGGAGTTATTCTTTTTATCCTCTTCTTTGCAGCATTGATCTTTTCTCGCCTCATTTTACATTTCAATCGACCATTGACAAATGATGGTGGCATGGTTTCCACCCTAATATCCTTCTCTAGTAATTCTTTCAGTATAAGCTTTCTTCTCAGTTCTGATTCTCCATTCCACCACTCCTGAAAATCAAGTTCCAACCTTCTGTTTCTGAACATTTGCACTCCTTGAAGACATCGCATCAATATTCTCATTTAAAAATTTCTCAAACATCAGGGACAAACATTCAAGTGAAATCTGTAACCCTTCAACATCCACGATGCCTTCTCTATCACCATTACTTTGCAACGAAAAATACTGAGAATCTTTTCGGTGAATTAATCCATCAACCTCATGCTCATATTCACCCTCCTGCATTAAGCACTCATCAACCACATCAGCCAAATCTAAACCACTCTGATCAACATTCTCCCTCTTCTCAACAGGCTTCGACATAGACTTCTTCTCCATATACTAAATCACAAAAGGCGCATTCTCAGCAATATTCTTCTTCGTGATATCTTTTCCCCAAGGCAACACTTGCGCAACAATCATGAGCGTCTCAAGAAGCTCTCTATACCTAGTTCTACAAGTCAAAACAATATCATGAAACTCCTTCGCCAAATCCTCCAACCGAACATCAACTTGATTAATCTCCGCAACCAAAACCAAAACCACAACCACAAAAGGTAACGGCCTACGCCCTATATTCAAAAACAACTTCACCACACACTGCAACAAAAACACCCCTTGTTTCTTCATTCTATCAACCAAACTCCTATCAACGTCACCAAAACAATGACAACTATCAACACTCCTTTTCAACGAATGCACAATATCAAACTCCGGAAAATCATCCCTCTCAAATCCAAAAAATCAATAACCCTAATAACCATCCTCCCAAGCTCCTAAAAATTGGCAATTTCATTCATTGACAAAGCAAGTTCATCCTTCCGCATAACGACATAACATCACACAACAATCAAAACCTGAAACCAATCCCCTTGACCAAATTCGCAATCAGTGATATCAGATATGATTGAATTAATTTCAACTTTTTTGGAAGCTAACCCTAATTTAATGGTGAATTGTTCAATAGAATTACTAGTTTTCGGTGTTTGTAAGAGTAGATTGTACCTGAACCAAAGGTTCCGATGTAGATGAAGGTTCCTAGTGGACCGTTGATTCTGCTGATGTAGGATTCAAATTGATCGAAGGGCGGTTCTGCGCCGTAGGAGGAGAATGATAATGTTACCGATTTTCATGTGCAAGAAGGACTGCATGAACCTAACTTGAATTCCCACATCAGAAGTCATGAACCCGGTGTAAGGATTTATATAGGATTGAACAATCCTCCCCTTTGAGCCATGGTTTTGAGGTGGAGTTAGGTTCAATCCTTATCAGATAAGCATGTTTCTTTGTCGCGGATGAATGAAATTTTGGTGCAGTTTGTGCAGCAACGAGAAGTCAACATCGAAGAAAGGAAAGGTAGAGTGAAAAAAGTCTACCTCATGGATTATGGAATTAGGGTTTGAAATTTTACAGAATTTGGGAGTTGAGTACTATCTGGGAGGAAATTGGTTTAGCGTACCAAACATGTTCCATAAGGTCCTTTGCAATGAATTTTCGAAGGAAGGGGATTTAATGACAATGAAATCAGATAAGTTAATTGCAGCAAAGAGGGAGGGGAGAGTGACTAAGATCTAGTTTTGAATTAATTTGATTTGCTTCAGTCACGTGGCAAAAATGTCAATTGTTGAGAAGCTAGCTTATCGCTGATAGCTTATATGCTAACGGCATGAATTTGTAGTGTTTGGTAAAATTAGCGGCAGAACAAACTTATAAGTATGAAATGACATAACTTTTTTCAATTAAGGCTACAAGGGTAAAATTAAGATTAAAAAATGATAAGCTTTAAGCTAAAAGCTATTTAAATTAGCTTATCAAAAAATGATATAAGCTAATAAAGATAATCTATAAGCTCGTGAGAAAGTGACGGTTACAAAAAACATATTTTTTGGTCAAATGAGCTTGTAAGACATAAGCTATAACCTCAAATATAAGGCTTGCCAAACATACCCTTAACATGTTATATATCAATTTTAATGATAAAATACTATGGCAAAATTGTATCAACCATTCTTTAAGCCACATGGTTGTACCAAATAAATCATTTAAGTTTTTGTTTTCCACATAAGTCAGTTGAGTTTAAAAATTGCTGAGGTATAGAATCTTCAACCTAATAACAAAAGTTTTCAGTAAAACAACCAAAAAAACTCAATTAAAATCATTTACTGAGATATATCCCTTCTTTCTTTCCCTCATACTTCTCCATGCACCCACAGTACTTTGTATTCTCTTCTCCATCAAATAACAAATCATTTCACTCCTTTAAGAAGTACTACAGAGCCAAGTGAACGAAAAACTTCTCAAATTATGAGGATATTAAAAGTGACGATATATGGCCACTGCACCATATCGACCGGTTGAAATTTGCCTATGCATCATAGACAGCTTTCAAAAGTACCTTTATAATCCATAAGCATGGGAGATGACAATTCACAAAAATACCACATGCTTTTACTGCATGACATCGTTACATGTCCTGGTTTTGATTTTTTACCATATAAATTGGAAAAAGAAGAGGAAAAAATTCAATGTAAAAGGAGATAAGACATGATCTACCATAACCATACATTGATTCTAGAAAGTACTTACGGAAACTCGCTCTGGTTTTGATTTCCTACAGAAGCAATTAAACATTGAAGATAGTTCATTTGCTCCAACTACTACAAGAAGATACTACACATATATTGAGTTGGTGCTTCTGAACAATTGGGTTTATCAAAAGCAATGTAAGAACGGAAATAAAGATATGACACATGTTCTTAGAACTAACAAACATTTTTCAATCCGCTATAGCACATAACAAAGTAGCAGAAAATAATTGAACACAAAAATTTACACTCTACACCACTGAGACAGATAGCACAACTTCTGTCCTTTCACAACTTGTCCTCCAACGAGATCTTCATCCTTGATGCTTCAAGGTTTTCAAAGTGACTCTGAGATTAGAAAATTGAATTTATCATGTTTTAGAATCCACAACATCTCATATCGATTAAGAAAGGGAAATAGCATAATAGATTCACTATAGCCCAAGTCCTTAATTTAAAGAACTAACAATAAGGAGAGGATGTAATCATTGAGAAAACAATTAATCAATCAGAGCATGTTCATTCTTACCTGCAGCAGGGAGCACCTCAGAATTCACAGCCTGAAAACAACGACGGAAATTAGACAAAGGCATCTTAGGTGTTCCACCTAACAATGAAACAGCCACTAATATCTCGGTGTTAACTATTTTTGCCCTATAATGAAAAGTATTTTTACTCACTTCATTCTCATCAGATTCATCATCAGAGGATTCATCATCATAGTAGCTGGGACTGAAACAATGAAAACAAATATATACGAATGAGTACCTCAGCATAACTTCAGGTCAAAATCCCAACCCCCATCTATAATAACATACACATCTTCCAAATACTCCAATATGTCCCCAAAAACGACAAGCAAAGGAAAAGAAAGTTAAGGCGAATCGAGTCATTCCAAAGTATAATCAAAAGAAAAGTTTAAATTTAACATGTCCTTATTCATGCCAATTTAGGTGGGCTAATTTAGCTTCTTAAAAAAAAACATGTTCTTATTCATGAGAAAATTGTTCCAAATATCTTGTAGGCTGACCTAGCAACCAAATCTGAAGGAATTAAATTAGGCTCATATCATGAAACGATCTCAGTAAAAAAACCACTTTATATACTAAATATATTATAAAGAACATCAGCCAAATCCTATTAATATGAAGGAAATACAATGAAAATAATGCAGAAGTCTATAGTTTGAAGAAATAAAAAATTAAAGATATTACCGAAAAAGAGCTTTAAGAAATTATGTTGGTATAGAAAATACAATAAAGAATTTTGAATTAGCTTTCATGTCAATCAAGTCAACATTAAAGTTTTGCTTTTGATCACAAAAACGCAGCCCAATATAGACTTGGTGCATTTAAAAGAATATTAACTTTTAAGTACTAGCTATATATTTTAACTCAAATAGATAAAACAAATAATACAATTCCTCTAGTTCAACTTGCATTACCTTCACATCATGTTATTAGTTATTTCAATCAAAACATTCACTTTACACACAGGAACTGGGACCCGTGTTTAATTGTCTATCTCTTTGCCGATTAAGTGTTCCAACATCTAAGCATTGGCCGGAGCCATGTTTAAGCATACTGCTGAACCCTAAAAGTTTCCTCTCCATTATGTCGGTACATCACACCAACCTAAAGACCTAACCTAACATTTTATAATTCATTCAATCAAATATATTTAGGATTCATTGACCATTCAACCATACCTAACATGGTCTAAAAATGTTGGGATGTTATAGCGTGCGAGAGCAGGGAGGGGGAAGATTGAACCAGTTTCACAAAATTCAAAGTAAGACGAAACCACTTACAGAAGTTTGAAAGACAAGTTCAAGATTCTTTTTGGGGTAAAAATCATTTCATGCTTTGGTTTGGCGATTATAAAAAGTAAGAACAACCACTCTAAACACTTAGACAATTTCATTTCCCAGCAAACTGAGTTTGTCCAATAAAATAAATTGTTTCAGTTCACAAATGCATACTCCATAAACTAGTCATAGTAGTCTTACTAGTGAAGCTACTTGTTTCATCAACCACATGTTTATATTATGCAAAGAAGTTAATTAGTAAATTGAATCCATTCAAAGAAAAACAAAGAAAGAAAGAAAGAAGATTTACTAAAACATGACGACACAACTTTCCAGGCATACATCTTCCAATTGGTTGCAGACATCATCCATCTTTTCTATATCAGCTATTAAACGTCTCGAACAGTGTATATCGATCTCCCTTAAATATGGGGCATTTTTTAAGATAAACATAACAAATTGGATTTCATATTCATTTCCATAAAAATTTGAAAAGCATAATCGATTGAGAGAAGAATTGAAGCAACAAGGCACTGAGTTCAGTATCAAATCTTCACCATCCAAGTAGTTAAGTACCTAAACAAGAACCACTAAACAAGTCAACTGACAGAAATAATATTATGGTTAGCTGTGAAAGATGGCAAAAACAAGCACTGATGAGGAAAATAAAGCGTACCGCCGCAGGAATCTCAAGAACTTCCAATTTAGGAGTCTTTTGAAGAATGTTCATTAGTACTTCATTAGTCTTTGCAGGTACCACAGAATACACATCAAGATGTGTCAAATTGTCAAACAAAGGAAGAAGATGGAGAGTATCCTTTGTATGGTGAAGAGACTAGTAATGGAAACAAACTATGTTCAATATTGTGAGAAAGAAAATATGCAACGATTAAAAGAAACACATAACTAAAAACAACATTTTCATCTGGCATTATCTGATGAAATACTTCACAGAGAAAAAAGAATGAAGACGGTGAGCAAATCATCAAACATACCTCGAGAGTATCATTTGCTAGATTGAGAGACTTGACATTGCTAAGTCCACTTAGTAGCTCAATTGCACACTCGGCATTAAATAGTTCATTAGGTGGATAGAGAAACCCAAGATCAATATGTGCATCAACTATGGAGGTCAGGTTAACAGGGATAAATTGTATTGTTGGATCGCATTTGCATCTTAGATATAAAAGATTCGCAGTATCAATCATGACTGTCATATCATCATGAATGTCTTCAGAAAGCATATTAAAACGGATGGTCAACTCCCTTAGTGTGGAAATTGCAATGTTAATGTGCATATTATGTTCTCCCAAGACCAATCATGCAAAGTCAACTCTTGTAAGACAGAGCACCCAGAAAAAAGTCGTTGAAATGACTTCTCATTTGCAAAGGTAACATCTGAAACTACTAATGTCTTTAGCTTAGGGAAATGAATACCGCTAGGAATATGAAGAGTGAAATGGAGTCCTAACCATAGTTCATTCAATGACTCGAAAGCTGGGAAACTATGTGGTAACACAAACTTATCATCTGGATGACCCAATGAAAGTTTAAGATATTGCATTTTGTGGTTTGCAACAGAAGATATTAAGGAACTAACTTTGTCTGCATCAACAACACTTTTAAATATTTGAACACAAAGCCTTTCTACGCAATTAGAGTTGTGTAGTAATCTTCCAACCAGATCTAAGAGGCTATTTTCCTTGTTTTTCTGATCCAAGAGGCTATTTTCCGGGTTGTTTTGATTTCGGGGGTCTAAGTCATATCGAGGATGACGAAAATTAAAATCAAATGCAGATAAGTAGGTCCACAATTGTTTCCACTTCTTAGCTAATATGGAAGTTCTTACAGCATCTTTCGTAGGGAGTAACAAAAGAATATGAAGAAGAACGCCTTCGGGTAAGTTGCTAATGATATCATCCACATTATGTTTTTGGATCTTATGCACATCAGTTGAGATTGTACAAGCCATGATCTAATCCTGCCTGCACGAAATAATAAAATAGTTAAGTTCAGCTTTTAGTGACATGCAATTTAGGAGGCAAGCTTTTAGCGTAATCTAACATGTACTATGTTGTATGATAATAATACATGTACTTCAACCAAACTACTAGCTAGGTGTGAATCAAAGCAAAAAAGTAGAAAATAGGGAATCGCTTATGAATGATTAAAAAATTAATCAACGGCAAAGCAATAATCTGAAAAGAAAATCTATTGATTTAATAAATGTGAGGTTCAGATTCGAATCCGTGGAGTTATAATCAGAAAACAAGATGAAAGAAAGACGATTCACCTTAGTAGCAATGAAGAGAGTGAAGCAACAAGCCAAAGAGAGTGCGTGCGTGCGTGCAGTGGTTCGCCTCAAACCTAACTTTGATGGATTAGTCTCACAAAAATGACTAAGTTGTGACTGTCTCTCTCTCAACTTGCGAAAGAAAAAAAAATGAAAAATTAAATTAAATCCATCTGTCTCAAATAATTGTTTGTTAACATTTTTTCTGACTCCAAATAATAGTCATTTAAAATGCCGGTTGAACATTTATTTTTATTTTTTTATGGGTTTTTCTATCATATGCAAATTTGCACATGTTAAGAAGTTTTAAATAGTAACTTTGGATTGAAACTTGTATATTTTGTATTAAATACATAACTTTTTAATAAATAATTATTTATTTTCAATAAAAATTTACTATTTTTAGTAACTTTAACGTATGCAATGTTGCACATGTTAGACAAACCTTTTTTTTATTATTAGAAATAATAAAAAAATAATATTCTACCAACTGTAATTAATTATTCTACTAACTTTTTTTTTTGACAAAAATAAAACGATATTCATTTATTCAAATCGATAGATTACATCAAATACAAACATCGCTAAAAACGTAAAGGGTGAATCTGCGAACAAACTCACAACACCCAAGTTAATAGCATAAAACGGCAAAATGCCTACAAATAATATGATAAAACTTAAGTCACCAAAATTCACATGCTTCCGGATCTTCAACGTTGACGCCCAAATCATTGGTTGAATTTGTAATTGATTGATGCCGATCTTTCAATAGGAAATAAACGAACACCGCGACAAGACGCGAAATCAAACGTCGCACAAGACGACGAACAACACAACACGGCACTTAGACGACGAAATCACAAAAAAACACAGAAGAGAAAACTTGATATATGTGAAAACCACTTATTTAGATCGAAAGAAAAGGGAAAAAAGATGTCTATGGGTGATTTTAGGTCAAAAAATGACAAAAACCATCCCTCCTCAATGAACGAAGGAGAAAGGAAGTTTCACTCACTAAAAAACTAGGACTGGCTTAATTATTCTACTAATTGTAATTAATATAAATATTTTAGTAAATTATACCAATGGAATATTTACTAATTTTACGATTAAAATCAACACAATTAATCCTTTTTTTAAAAATCGTGTACAAACTTTAAATGAGTATTATTTTAAGACGGAGAGTGAATTATATATTTTTTAAATAATTAAATAACGTGTAATTTTTATATGTACAACTATTTTTTATTTCCTCTTGAAAAAACTAATTTTTATTTGGGGTTTTTGACCATCCAAGTATTTTTGTTTATGAGATACTGAAACTAATATCTACTAGTTGTATAGGATAGGATTGAGATCGTTGGCAAAACTTTCCCCCTAAAAGGTTTAACGTTGTTTGATTTTTTCGTGTACTTCTCCATAATCATATGTAAGTTTATAATTGAAGAATCATAAATGTATTTAAATTGAGAAGCTTTTATAAGCTAAATGTTAGTGCAATCTTGGCCTTAGTAGTGATAAATAATAGCAGATTTGGTATAACATGAAAGGGCATTGAAATCTTATGTGCATCACAAGCCTCAACAGCCATCTATCTTAACACTGTCCATGCCTCCTCCTCCTCTTTCAATTCTGTGGGATAGCCATTGGTCGTCTCAGCCCATCATCACATATCCAAAAAGAACTAACTCAAGAGATCTTACCAATAATTAACCCCAAACCTTTCAATGATTTCAATAAGGCCAAGAAAAAGAAGAATGTAACGAGGGGCACTCATGACCCAGAGAAGAAAAATGTAACAAATATTGCAAACAAACTCTTCAAAACCAATTGATAGTATCTTAAGGAGTTGGGTTTAGGCCACCTTCTGACTTCATCACTTCACCTACTTCGTTAAGATATTTGCTAGGTGAAACAAATTCTTTGGATGGTGAATTTAGACAATGACCTTGTTTTGGGTTTAACTAAGATTGATGATAACAAAAGAAAAGGTTCAAGCCTTTCATTTAGATAAAATCAACCATTCATCCGAACACTTGAGCTCTTCTGTTTCAAAGTCTGGTACTACAGACCAGGTTAGTGTATCTCTCTCAGAAAAGAGGAGTGAATAAAGTTCAAAACCCAAAATCCAGTCAAACATCTGGTGCAATTTATGATACAAAACTGGTTGAAATGATAAACACCGCCATCATATATAGAAATCCTTTTTACTTTTGTTTAACTGTTTGTTAGACTCTCGGTACCAAAATGCAGCTGGCCTTGAAAAAGCAAAGCAAAATTTAAAAATGAAGGTCTTTGAAGGCCAGCGATAAACTAACAGAAACGAACAGCAGGGATATAGATAACTTGTGATTTTGCAAGGACTAACTTGAAAGTTTTCTTTTAGGCAAGGATGTCAGATTGCAAATTTGTAGGTAAGAAACAAATATTTGAACCTTACTCAACCCATTTTAGACACCATCCTTGTTTTTAAGTGTCTCATACCATAAACTTTCTTTCTCGGTTCTGATTCTCCAAAGTCATTTAGTCATCTCCCCAAGCTAAATTGAAAATTCTTGACTCAATTAATCCTATTCTCTATAACTTATCCTATTTGACTCAATTAAACTCTTCATCCTCACTCCCTTAAATAATACATGATGGAGTATTTCTTTTCCTTAAAAAATGGAAGGTAACAAATTGAGAGCTTAACAAAACCGACTTTGATAAGACTACCCCACCAATAGACAGATTCCTATTCAACCACACCCAGACAAGTGACAGCAACTTCATTTTTTTCTCCAAGGTTTAGCACAATAGGTGCCAGGGTTTCACTGACATTGTGACTAAGCTATTCTATTAATTCTCTGCAGATCTCATGAACTGATCCTCTCATTTCTCATTTAAACGGGACATTGGAATGACATTTTCCAAAAGTCCAAACAAAGTAACATTCTTAAGTTACTTGATACAACAACGTAAAGAAGATAAACGAGAAGGAAATTTAGAATCTATCTTAAGAACCTTTTACATACAAATTTAGCCTCCTAAAATCAACTCTCGTCTGTTGACACACTACTGATAATGAAGTTGTTAATACTGCAGGACAGATCGCAATTGCAAAGTCACGAAATCAAAACTTATAGGGCAAAATATATTACTTCTGCATAATAACGAATTTTTAAAACAAATAGCAAAGCACATTAATATAAGAAGCGATCAAACTAACCAGAAAATAAAACATAATATTTAGAACTGTTTTGAATAGCATCATACATGACACACCAAACATAACAATATCAACTAAAAGGACTAAAAACAACGACCAACACACCATTTGTTAGACAAAGAGTGCTAGTGACGCACAGACCAAACATACTGGAACACACTTAGAAGCCACCACGTAGACGAAGAACAAGATGCAGGGTAGATTCTTTCTGAATATTGTAATCTGCCAGAGTACGACCATCCTCCAACTGCTTGCCAGCAAAAATAAGCCTCTGCTGATCTGGGGGAATACCCTCCTTATCTTGTATCTTTGCTTTCACATTATCAATGGTATCAGAGCTTTCCACCTCCAAGGTAATAGTCTTCCCAGTAAGTGTCTTCACAAATATTTGCATGCCACCACGAAGCCTCAAAACCAAATGCAAAGTAGATTCCTTCTGGATGTTATAATCAGCGAGGGTCCTTCCATCTTCTGATGATGCTCTCTGTGTTGAAATTCTGCAGAAGACTGTCCTGATTTTACAAAGTCATTTAGGATTAGACATCCTCCTAAAAGTTTACTATTACAATGCAATTATATATTCGTATAATAAAAGTATCATGTATCCTTTGTCTAATGTATTATGCTCTAAGGGACAAAAGTATAAAACATGCAACACATACATTATTGTACAAAATCATTATATTTACCAATGATTGAATGGAGTTTATAGGTTTTTCATTTATCAGCTCAATAATATGGCTAAGCATTTGTTACATACTTGATTTGAACTGATGAATTTCCACTTCTACTGTGCATCATTTGCGCGTTTAAATGTTCCAGATCCTCCTTAAATATCCAATGATAACCACAATTTTTTACCTCCAAATGCAAACCAAGGGGCTGCTCAACTACAGCTACCAATTCAATATCACTAATATCATGCAATCCCTTCGTTATACAATTCATATAATAATTAATAAATTCTTCCTTGGTGAAAAATGTTAGCAAAAGGTGATCTAACTCAACTGTCACCAGATCTTTTTCAAGATGTATGGGAATAACTGGAAAGCGCCCACACTGTTTACTTTGAAAACCAAACCCAATATGAGGTGACCATCCTTCACCTAAATTAGTAGGAACATCATGTGCTACAAATGTTAAGCAGCAAGCAACACCTATCACATCCCCTTCATGCATAACAGGTGATGGATCCATGATTATTGAACTACCCACATTTTGTTTGTTAAACCATATTGGAATTTGAGTTCTGGGAATAACAATATCAATCTGACCCATAGGAAGATCGGACTGCATGTGCACCTTATACCAGACAAATTGGTAATGTATTAGTTCAATCACATACAAAGAGATATAGACAAAAAGAAAAAGGATGGAGTAGGCACCTCAAGGAGTTGTATCATCCAAGAAAAAGCCATCCTATAACAGCGTTCCATCTCAATTAAACTGGGGCAGTCAAAAATATATAATCCAGCTACATATCTACCAAAAAATGTTTTTCTTACTGGCAAGACAGTATTTGATGGGAGCTCAGGCAAATATTTCAGCTGCTTACAATGCTCCAAGTTCAATTGTCTAAGTTTGGAAAGTTCCTTGATGCTAGAAGGTAATGTAAGAAAATTGTTTCCCCCCAAATTTAGGATTTCTAAGCAATGTAACCATCCAATAGCATTAGGGATTTGAAGAAGATTGCAGAAACTTATGTCCAGGTATTGCAAACAAGACAGACGAGACAACGAAGGCAGCAATAAACCAACTGAATCTTCACGTTTTCGAAAAAATCGAAAGGACGGCTTTAGGACTCTATGGATGCAGGATGTTGACTGGTATTGGGTAGTACTTTCCTTGTTATCAAGCATCTCCGAATGTTCTATTTTTCTTTGTAACTGATGATTCTTAAGTAATTTTGGACAGCCTGAGAGATTTAGATGTTTGAGAGAACTCAGACCAAAAATGTTGTGAGGAATACTGAGCAGATTTTTACAATTTTTCAAATTCAATTTAAAAAGCTTTCTTAGGATACCAATGGATGGATCAATCTGAACGAGTTTTATACATCCTTCAAGATCTAGCAACTCAAGATTTGGAGTTTTCAAAAAATTTGGCATCATAATAAGATTTTTCGAGTGAGAGAGATCAATATGTGTCAAATTATGTAGAGGCTGCAGACAATGATAAATGAAAGAGAAAAATTAATAATCATATTTAAACTTTAATTTGTGTATTTAACTAACTGTAGTGAAAGAAGGAATATTAAGAGATAAACACTTCTTATGTGTTCATCAGAAAAAGAAAAACAAAAGCTCATAACCATGTTTATAGTACCTTTGTGCCCTCCCATAGTTGCCTGATGTTGCTACGAGGTAGGATCAGTTCAACAAGATTATCTGGCTGAAAACTTGATGGCAAACAAGTGAAAGGATATTTATCCCAACAGAGATACCCCAAATGACTAGAAAGAAAATTGAGATTTCCTGAGATATTCAAATTCCACAGCATGAGCAATTTAAGGCGACTCATTTGCGCTAAAGCTTCAGCCCTCAATGTTGTCATCTCCTGTATTTCTTCAATATTTTCTGGGTAACGCCGTAGAACTATGGCTTCAAGGTTGCTTGTTGCCTACATTATTGCAAATGACATTAAGAATGACAAATACTTTAAAGTTATTAATTGATTATAGAAAAATGGTAAGCAATAATTTGATCTCAATAACTATTTTACCATGTTTTCTGAGATAACATTGTGTACATCCTTGTAGTCCCACAACCTGTTCCACTTTCTTGGCTCTTTGGGTGATTTTTCTCTAACGATACTCTTGCCTAGTTCTTTGAACAAACCATGCATAAAAATTCTCCCCTTCTCACAGGTTATGAATGATTTATCAACGAGAACTCTTAAACCAATTTCAGGATGAAATCCACGAAAATCTAAAACTCTCTTCACATATGTCTCCTCTTTTTCATAAAAGAAACATGCAATATCTAGAAAGATGTCCTTTTCCGTATCCTCTAATCCATCAAAACTAATTCGAAGTACATCCATAATATCTTTCCTTGGATTCTCTCTTAATCTTGCCAATGCACTTCTCCATTCAGAGACATCTCGAGCATACAAAAATGTCCCCAACACTTTAATTGCTAATGGAAGGCCATTGGCATATGTTAGTACATCATCTGTCAAATTTATGTAACCGTTCATGATATCATCACTTTTGAAAGCTTTCCTACAAAACAATTGAAGGGCATCATTACGATCCAGGAGTTGAACTTTGTATACTCCATCTACTCCATACTCTCTCAAGATATGCCCATTTCTAGAAACTATGATAATTCTACTCCCCGTGCCTAGCCATTCTCGTTTTATGTCCAATTTATCCAGTTGTTCAACTTCATCAACATTATCAAGAACCACAAGGGATTTTATCTCACATAGCCTAGTTCGAATCAAGTTAGATGCCATAGAAAGATTGCATATCTGAAGATTTTCTTCATTTAGAGTTTGATAAAGAAGTTGCTTTTGTACTCCAATTGGGCCATCGTCTCCATAAATTCTACTTACATCATCAATAAAGCAGCAAGCATCAAATTGATTAGAGATTCTAGCATACAAAGCATTAGCAAGAGTTGTCTTCCCTATTCCACCCATTCCAGAAACCCCTACAACTTGAACATCATTATCTGAGTCTAAATTCAGAAGCTTTTCTAATTCTTCCATTCGTGAGTGCATCCCAACTATATCGCCAGGTAAAGTTGAAGATTTGTTTCCCAATAAGCAGGTTACCTCTTTAATAATATTTTCAATCTCTGCATGTTGTGGCCTAAAAGACCAGAGGATAGAAATACTAAATTATCACACGACAACCCCCAAACAAAAACCATAAAATTTGATCTATAAAGCAATTTAAGAACTAAAAATTATGTGCTTCTCTAATTAATTGAATAGTTCAATGAAACAGTAAAAGCTTTGTTATTAAACTTGAAAGTTCTGATCAACTTGTTGCAAACATACAAAAGACTACTTACTTATCCCTTACATCCCAACCGGAGAGATTGGCTACTTCTGCTAGGGCTCTTCTCCATCTTTGCACTTCGTTTAAATTATTTTTGAATCTTTCTTCATGCTCTCGAAGGGCTTTAGCATAATCTCCACTTTGCTTTCGTACCTCAGATGGACTCACATCATAGAAAATAGGTAGAACAGTTTGTCCTGATACTTCAATGCAATCAGCCATTTTTGTCAGTTCTTGTAAGCACCATGTGGAATAAGCATAGTTTCTTGAGAAGATAACAATCAAAATACGGGATCCTTCAATGGCTTGTAGAAGCGTAGATGATATATGTTCTCCTTTCTTAAGTTTTGTATCATCTCTGAAGGTAACAATGCCTTTTTTATGGAGAGCACCAAAGAGGTGATCGGTGAAACTGTTGCGCGTGTCTTCACCTCGGAAGCTCACAAACACATCATATTTCCATGTCATCCTAGGTGAAGAGTCACTTTGGATGCTACTACAAGCCATTGAAATTGTAAAAGCCAAAACTATGTATTTTACACTGTTGTTGTGAAGCTGAAAGTTTGCAATGCAAAGAAAAATTAGATGATTATAAGAGTGTCTATATATCACCATAAGCAACATGAATTAGTATCGAGACACTATGGGCATGTTTGGATGGAGGGTTTAGGAGGGGTAGGGAGGGGAGAGTTTACTTTTCATTTTTAAATTACAGACACTATGCAATGTTTTTAAAAAGTTAACATATTAACATGATAAGCGATCATTATAATACTTCAACCACACTTAATTTATTTCAGAAAAACATGTTATATAATAAGTAATTTAAAAATGAAAAACAAACTCTTATAAACTAATTAACAATGAAAAATCTAATTATTCTTATAATTTGACTTGATTTCAAATAATTTAAGTTCTAAATGGATAAATATCATTGGAATAAAATGAAATTAAACATTCCAACAATCCAAGTTCTAGAAAATGAAATGAAGATCCATAATATTGATGGAAAGAGAGCAAAATACTTATGAAAGGTAATTGAAGAAGTTACAGAAGAAAATGTAAATGAAATGAGAGAATCTTATCCATAATTAACTAAAATAGGATACTAGCCAGCCACTAGTGACAGAACATGGAAATCAGTTCAACATACATAATTACATACTGCAAGAGAGATGAGCAAGTGAAGTGAATATGAGAACCGAGAACAAAGACTCACCGCAGTTGATTATGAATGGAAAAGATGCTTGTTATCTTTTTTTCTTTCTTTTGTAATGAAATTCAACGCAGCGTTAACTCGTACCATTGTCATCGTCACATCATACAAATGAAACTTTCAGCTGGAGCAGTTAAAATTGACCCGCTGTTATTGGAGTTCTACTTACCTGCTTTTGAGCTATGTTTGTCCTTACATTTTAAACTATATTTGAACACTTATCTCTAGTGATTACGACAACTATTGATTTATAAAAAAAGAATTATTGACGCAAAATCAAAGTAATGGAGAGATCTTTAAACTAATGTTCTTCCTATCTTTGATAAACAGTTGTCATTAAAAAAACCGATATGTTTAGTCTAAATTTTCGACAAGTTATGTAACCTTTTTTCTATCAAATAAATTTTTGTATATATTTGTGAGACCACGGTGATATGTATTTCCTGAGGAGAGTGTGTTTGGACGAGAGAATGTTTTGAGTGAATGTAATATTTTGAAGGAATTCAAATACTTTGAAGTGAATTTTATTGTTTAGATAATAATTTAAATAATTTTTAAAATGATGAAAATTTATGTAGTATTTAGAGAATTTCAAATAACACCTAAAAGTTAAAAATTTCAAAATTCTTCATTGTTATAATTTTTCAAAATTTGCATTTTGGTCCTCAAATTTTCCAAATTGACCCCAATAAATTTTCCAAAAAGTGCAAATTGACCCCTAATTTCAATTTTCAAATTTGGCCCAATAAAATTAAAATTTATAAAATTTGCCCAAAAATGATGACAATGAAATTTTTTATTACTCCATCCAAACAAAAGTGTTGAGAAATAAAAGTAACTTAAATAAATTATTTAAATTGCCTAGAATTCTAAATTGTTTAAAAATTTTAAAATACCTCATCCAAAAACACTATAGAGTGTGTTTGGATGAGGTAATTGGTAATTAATAAATAGTGAACTAGAAGTATTAAGTATTAGTTTTATTTAATGTTAGTTTACTATTTTGCCCCTCATGGTTGTATTTAAATGTCTCGTGCTTCATTTGCAATCAATCAATATTTCAACAATTATCTTCTTCTCTTTAAAACCTTTAAAACTTTCATTCAACATTATTCTTACATGACTTCTCTTTTGTACCGAATTCTATTCTAAATCATTAGAATTCCTACACTGAGACTTGAATTTTATTGGTTCATCCCTAGAATCCATTTTTACCGTCTCAGGTTTTGATTTCCTATATAATTCAGAAGCAATGTAACATTGGTGATAGCTCATTAGTTCCAACTGCTATACAAAGATACTGCACATATACTGATTAGGGGGATCTTCATCCTTGATGCGTCAAGTTTTTCAAAGTGTATAAAGTTCAATTTCTCATATTTTAGAATCCACAAAATCTCATCTCATATAGATTAACAAAGGAAAATAGCATAATAGGCTACTATAACTCAAGTCCTTCATAAAATGAACTAAAAAATAAGGAAAGGATGAAGACAGTGTGAAAATAATTAATCAGTCAGAGCATGTCGATTCTTACCTGCAACAGGAAGCATCACAGAATTTGTAGCCTGAAAACAACAACGAAAATTAAACAAAGGCATTCTAGATTTCTAGGTGTTCCGCTAACAATGAAATATCCACTAATATCGAAAAATTAGCTTTCATGTCAATCAAGTCAACCATTAAAGTGTTGGTTATGATCTCAAGAACATGACCCTATATATAGACGTGATGCATTTAGAAGAATAATTAATTTTTAGGTACAACATCTAAAAAAAAAAAATTAAGTACAAACCAAATATTTGAACTCAAATAGCCAAACAAATAAGTCCATTCCTCAAGTTCAACTTGCATTTCCTTTGCGTGTATATATTAGTTATTTCAATAAAATCTTTCACTTCCTACACAAGGTCTGGTGCCCGTGTTTAAGTGTCTAACTCTCTGCCAATTGAGTGTTCCAAGTTCCAACATCTAAGCATTGGCCAGAACCATATTTAAGCAAGGTTTTGCAACTTGGGAGTTTATCTCAACTCGTTTTGCCTAGGTAAACTCGACTCGAGAACTCGTACGAGTTTACCTAAAATTAAAATCATATAAAATTTATTATATACATGACATATATAAGCTAATATAATATTGTAAATAGGTCAATAGTGCAAAATATGACTTGATTACAAATGCAAATTATATCAAACTACCACGTTATACTCAACTTAACATCAAAATACAAAAATTAACGCAAAAAATCATAAGTTTCATAAGTCTCTAAGTTTCAGCCATCCAAAAAACCATCCAAAAAAGCAAGTTTCACAAGTTCCTAAAGTTGTTAATAAAACTATCTAAAAAATAAACTAGTTAATTTCTTCAAAAGGTCAACAAACACCACCACCGCAACACTAACCGGCATCGCAATCATCGGCGTTGAAATCTGAATTTCCATCGTCGGAATTGCAACCCTAACTAGTATGTGATCCTCTATTCATGGTTTGAGAACGCAGAGAAGGAAAAAAAAACGTTTCATTTCAGAAACAACTTGTTATTGTAAAAGTAATTATTTAGTAAACGTTTCAGCCTCTGGGCTTGTAGAAAAGGAATCGGGTTTTCAAAAAAATTAGCCAAAAAAAAGGGCCAATTTTATTTTTATTGTTTTATATGTAAACTCGTAAAACTCGGTAAACTCGGTCGAGTTTACACGAATTTACTGAGTGTTAACTCGGTCAAACTCGTCAAACCTTCCGATTTTACCAGAAACCGAGTTTACCTCAGAGTTAACACGATTTTGGTACCTAAACACGTAAACTCGGAGAGTTAACACTCGATTTGCGGAACATTGCATTTAAGTATACTGCTGAAACCAAAAAGTTTCCTCTCCATTCTGTCCATACTTCACACTACCTAACCAAGCACTCTATAAATCATGTAATCATATACATGTGTATGCTTTGCTAAACACTCAATCATACCTAACTTACTATGGTCAAAAGAAGGCTGGAGGTTATAATTGAGCGCAGGGTGGGGTGGGGTGGGAGGGACAATGAACCAGTTTCAAATGTGATCATATACTAGAGCTATGTCCATGTCAACTTGGGAATACAAATTTATAGAGTTGATAATAGCGAGGCTTAACCGTTGAACAATCATTCTAAGTGATAATTCTTGCAACTTCATAAATCATTTGAAGATTTAACTCTACACAATGTTTTTTTTTTTTTAGAATCAGCAAATTTTATTCACAACGAGCGTGTGCAAGAAACACAACTAAAACTCGCGGACAGCAGCACAAGAACAATACAACAGGCACTGAAATACCAGAAACCTCACAAACAGCAATAAAAAGCTCCAACATCGCAAGACAGAACGCCTATAGGAAGCAAAAACCAGAAAACTAAAACTGCCACTGCTAACAGAACAGCAGACCTGAGGCTAACTTATACAAAACTGCAGTACACTAAACCGCACACTGCACGCACCGCATACCCCAGCCTCAACCTCTGCTCTTCCGAAACCACTCCCTTAACGAATCAGACACTCCCTAGGGCTCCAGCACCATTCGTAATACAAACTCGCCGGCACATTCATACAACTCAACATCCATCTCCACGACAAAACATATTATGTGTATTTGAAATAATATAGACTCATTCCGTTTGCAAAGTGCAAGTTCTATAAACTAGTCTTGGTTGTCTAACTAGTTGAAGTTATTTCATTTAACCACACTCTTTAGGAATGATGTTAGATGAGTAAACTGAATCCCTTCTCACAAAAAACAAAATAAGAAAGACAAGAGAAGAGAAGATTGACTGAACCTTAATGACACAACGCCCCAGGCCTAAAGCTTGCAATTGGTTCCTGACATCAGCAAGCTTCTCCAAATTTTTTGATAATAATTCCGAACAGAATATGTTGATCATAAGACTGGCATTTTCTAACAAAAACTTTACAGCTTGTATTTCAAGTTCATCTCCATTAAAATCTGAAATAGAACATACTTTGAGAGAATATTTGAAACACCAAGGCAATGAATTTGATGTCCATCCTTCATCCAAGAATAAAAAAATCCCTAAACAAGAATCAATAAACAAGTCAATGAACAGATGTAATATTACTATTAGCTGTGAAACATGGTATAAGAAGCAAGATACAAGAAGTACCTCAGAAATGTGAAGAACTTCCAGTTCAGGAGTCTTGCGGAGAATGCCAGCTAACACTTCACTGGTGGGGTAAAAATACCCCAAAGAACACGTCAAGACGCGTCAAATTGCAGAACAAAGGGAAAAGATGAAGAGTGTCTTTTGCATAGTCAAGACACTAGTAAGGGATACAAAAATAGATATATCATACTGTGATGCATAAAGAATATGCAATGAATACAAGAAGCACATAACCCAGACAACATTGTCAATACTCAATACATTATCTTATACGACATTTAGAAAAATGAAGATGATAAGTGAATAGCCAAACATACCTGAAGAGTGAAGAGTATAATTTGATAGTCTGAGAGATTTGACACTACTAAGTTGACTCAATAGATCAATTGCACATTGAGCAGTATTTACTTGGTGATTTTGTGGATAGTAATACGTAAGATCAATACATGCATCAACTATGGAGGTAGGGTTAACAAGTACAAAATTCATAGTTGGATTGATTGTGTAGCTTAAAGATAAAAGATTCACAGCATTGAATTTGATTGTACAACTGTGAATACAACCATAACTTAGACTAGAATGTGTTAACTCGATGATCAACTTCTTTAATGTGGAAATTGTAACATTGATCTGCTTTACGTTCAACCAATAAAATTTATACAAGGTCAACTATTGTAGGACAGGGCACCCAAACAAAAGTCGTTGAGCCGACTTCTCATTTGCGAAGGAAAGATATGAAAGATATAACGTCTTCAAGTTAGAGAAACAAATACCATCAGGTATATACGTATGGAAACCAAATTCTTAACACAGCTTATTCAACGACTGGGATGCTGAGAAACTAAAGTTTAAGATCAAGGACTTTGTGCATCAATGCAGAAGATAACAAAGAAGTAGCTTTTACTGCATCAACAGAAATTCCTCGTACTTCAATGTAGAGTCTTTCTACACGGTTAGATATGTGAAGTAGTTTGTCGACTTGATCTATGAGGCAATTTGCTGAGTTCTGTTCTGCCTTTGACACATTCGGGTGAAAACAAACTTGAAAATCAAAGACGGATAATTGGGTCCACAGGTACCTCCATTTGGGAGCTCACATCTTCATTTTCTTGATCTTGAGTTAGATTCTTGTCTGATACATTTCTATCATTTGCATTATGCATGTCAATCTTATTTTCATGATCCATTCTATTATTCAACTAATTCGTATATGCATTGTTCTTATCAATTTCTACATTTATGCATCTGAAGTCTCTAACAAAAGGTGTTTTAGATCCTTCCCTAGTGACTTTGCATGGATCAATATCGTCTTTGTTATTCTTAGTAGTAGCTTCAGTTTCACTATTGTTACTTAAACTTTAAGGAAAACTACAGCAGCTAATGTCCTGCTATGACCAAACACCTGCTACAAAAATCAGAGAGGTTCTCATGATCTAACTTAACGGAAAAGGCAAAGCCTTTTCATTTCACTAGAACCTTATGTCTCATATTGCTTTTTAAATCCATATCTACTAAAACCATAGTAAAAGATTTTCCTCTTATTTCACTTCATATATTTGTTTGTATTTTCCTCTTTTTTTCTTTCTTTTATCCTTTTGCAAACAAGAGTAGAATTAAAAGACACAAAAAGAAATTGGTAACTAAAGTAAGAAAATGTGTGTCATTGTACAAGGGTAATCAAGAGCAACATAAACAAGATAAACAGAGATTTTTAATCTTATTCTTAAAGAGCTTTAGGCTTTGTTTGCGAGTTTGGTTTTGGAGGGGAGAGGAGGGAAAGAAAGGTTTATAGAATCCACTAATCAACATAAGTATTCTCTTAATCAAATTGACGTAGACTTTTTTAAAATTGAAACTGGGTACAAGCAGTACCCAAGCATACAAAATTACAAATATGTTACGCAAATAATTGCATAGTTGCATTTTTAAATTGATGGTAGGTTATGACGTATGTGCGGGTGTGAACACACTATTAAAATAAACTAACAAACAAAGACTGAGACTTGGGAACGTATTATATATTATGAATGCGAGATTAATAATTGATTTTAAAAATAAATGGCCAGCTATTATTTAATGTTACCTTGACATTGCACACTTTCAGGTTCACAGCAACAGTGTTAAAATACTTCATCACTCTTGCAAGTTACAATTTCAATGGCTAGTAGTAGCATCCAAAGTGTCCTCTTCACCTAGGATGACATGGAAATATGATGTGTTTGTGAGCTTCCGTGGTGAAGACACACGCAACAATCTCACTGATCATCTTTTTGGTGCTTTTCATAAAAAAAGCATTGTAGCCTTCAGGGATGATACAAAGCTCAAGAAAGGGGAAAATATATCATCTGAGCTTCTACAAGCTATTGAAGGATCCCGTATTTTGATTGTTATCTTCTCAAAAAACTATGCTTCTTCCACATGGTGCTTGCAAGAATTGGCAAAAATTGCTGATTGCATCGAAGTACAAGGACAAACTGTTCTACCTATTTTCTATGATGTGAATCCATCTGAGGTACGAAAGCAAACCGGAGATTATGGAAAAGCCTTTCTGAAGCATGAAGAAAGATTCAAAGAAAACTTAGAGAAAGTGCAAAGATGGAGGGGAGCCCTAGCACAAGTAGCCAATCTCTGGTTGGGATATAAAGGATAAGTACACTTTTCTATATATATTTGCATTTTAAGTTTATTACCAACTGTTTCATTGAACTATTTTTCTTCATCATTGAACTATTCAATTAATTACAGAAGTACACAAATTTTGTTCTTGAATTGCTTTATCAACTACTTTTTGTATGGAGTTGTAATGTGATAATCTGATATTTCTATCCTATGGTCTTTTAGGCCACAATATGCAGAGATTGGAAAAATTATTAAAAAGACAACATGCTTATTGGGAAACAAATTTTCAGCTTTACCTGACGATATTGTTGGGATGCACTCACGAGTGGAAGAATTAGAAAACCTTCTGGAATTTGAACTCAGACGATGATGTTCGAGTTGTAGGGATTTGGGGAATGGGCGGAATAGGGAAGACAACTCTTGCTAATGCTTTGTATTCTAGAATCTCTAATCAATTTGATGCTTGCTGATTTATTGATGATGTAAGTAAAATCCAGAGGTTATGGCTCAATTGGAGTGCAAAAGCAACTTCTTTGTCAAACTCTAAATGAAGAAAATCTCACGATATGGAATCATTTTATGGCATCTAATTTGATTCGAACTAGGCTATGTCAAATAAAATCCCTTGTAGTTCTTGATAATGTTGAGAAAGTTGAACATCTGGATCAATTGGCCATGACACGAGAATGTCTAGGCACAGGGAGTAGAATCATTGTAATTTCCAGAGATGACCATATCTTGAGGGAGCATGGAGTAGATGAAGTTTACAATGTTCAACTCTTAGATCATAATAATGCCCTTCAGTTGTTTTGTAAGAAAGCTTTCAAAAGTGATTATATCATGAGCGGTTACATAGACTTGACATATGATGCACTGACATATGTAGATGGCCTTCCATTAGCAATTATAGCGTTGGGCTCATTTTTGTATGGTCGAAATGTGTCTGAATGGAGAAGTGCATTGGCAAAATTAAGAGAGAATCCAAGGACAGATATTATGGATGTACTCCGAATTAGTTATGATGGACTAGACGATACAGAAAAAGATATATTTCTAGATATTGCTTGTTTCTTTTATGTAGAAAAAGAGACATATGTGAAGAGAGTTTTAGATTTCCGTTGATTTCATCCTGAAATTGGTTTACCAGTTCTGATTGATAAATCATTCATAACCTGTAAGAGGGGGTTAATTATTATGCATGATTTGTTCAAAGAACTTGGCAGGAGCATCGTTAAAGAAAAATCACCCAAAGAAGCAAGAAAGTGGAACAGGTTGTGGGACCACAATGATGTCCACAATGTTATCTCGGAAAACATGGTACAATAGTTATGGAAATAAAATTATTGCTTGCTATTTTTCTATTATCAATTAATAACTTTGAATTATATATTGTTTTGTAGGCAACAGAAAACCTTGAAGCCATAGTTCTGCGGCAGCAGTATCCAGAAATACAGGAGATGACAACATTGAGGGCTGAAGCTTTAGCACAAATGAGTCGCCTTAAATTGCTCACCTTGTGGAATTTGAATTTCTCAGGAAGTCTCGATTTTCTTTCAAGTGAATTGGGGTATCTCTGTTGGGATAAATATCCTTTCACTTGTTTGCCATCAAGTTTTGTAGCCGATAAACTTGTTGAACTGGTCCTACCTCGTAGCAACATCAGGCAACTATGGGTGGGCACAAAGGTACTAAAAACATGGTCTTTCTTAGCCTTTGTTAAAGAAGCAAATCAAAGTTTAAATAAGATTATTAATCTGTGTCTTTCTATTTTTCACTGTCTGCAGTCTCTACACAATTTGACACATCTTAATCTGTCTCACTCAAAAAATCTTATTATGATGCCAAATTTTTTCGAGATTCCGAATCTTGAGTTGCTAGATCTTGAAGGATGTCTGAAACTCGTGCAGATTGATCCATCCATTTGTATGTTAAAAAGGCTTTCCGAATTAAATTTGAAAGATTGTAAGAATCTGGTCAGTATTCCTAACAACAATTTTGATTTGAGTTCTCTCATACGTCTAAATCTCTCAGGCTGTCCAAATTTACCGAATAATAAGTTGTTAGAGGGAAAAGGACAAACAGAACATTTGGAGATGCTTGATAACAAAGAGAGTACTACCCGATACCAACTAACCTCCTTCATCTACAAAGTTTTAAAGCCACACTTTGGATTTTCGATTTTTGCAAAACAAGAAGATTCAGTTGGTTTATCATTGCCTTTGTTGTCTCGTTTTCCATATTTGCAATATCTTGACCTAAGTTTCTGCAATCTTATTCAAATCCCTGATGCTATTGGGTGGTTACACTGCTTAGAGATCCTAAATTTAGGTGGGAACAATTTTGTTACACTACCTTCTATGAAAGAACTTTCCAAACTTAGAGAATTTAACTTGGAGCACTGTAAGCAGCTGAAATATTTACCTGAACTCCCATCAAAAACTGTCCTGCCAGAAAGAAAATCATCTTTTGGACTTACAAGTGGATTGTATATTTTTGATTGCCCCAGTTTAATTGATGTAGAACGCTGTTACAGAATGGCTTTTTCTTGGATGATACTTGTCTATATATCTTTAATGGGATTGAACTAATAATTATCTCTGCTATCAGATGCACATGCAATCCTCTCCCCCCAATGGATCATCCAATTTGTATTGTTATTCCCAGAACTCAAATTCCAACGTGGATCAACAAACAAAATGTGGGTAGTTCAATGAGAATGGATCCATCACCGCACGACAAGAATTGGATAGGTGTTGCTTACTGCTTAACCTTTGTAGCTCATGATGATCCAACTAGTTTAGGTACACAATGGAAACCTCATATTATCTTGGGTTTTCAAAACAAACAGTTTGGATGCTGTCTCCCTCTTGGCCTACATCATGGAAAAGATCTGGTCACAGTTGGTTTAGATCACTTGATGCTAATGTTTTCAAGTAAGGAAGACTTTATTGGTACAGCAAGTTTGTTAACAAAGAGATCGCATGATAATAGTGGTATTGAATTGACAGCTTTCGTTGGACAGCCCCTTGGTTTGCATATAGAGGTAATGAATTGTGGTTATCGTTGGATATTTAAGGAGGATCTGGAACATTTAAACGCACAAATGATGTACAGTGGAAATTCGTTAGTTCAAAATATGTATCTAACCAATAATTAGCCATATTATTGAGCCGATTAATGAAAAACCCAGGGCTTGTTTATTTCAACCATTTCCTGTTCCGTTTCCAGAAAATAGAGGTGAAAATATGTTTGTTTGGATTTTTTACAACATTTTCATTGAAAATATTTCTGGAAAAAACGGACAAACCAAAAACGAAATAAGCCATTTTCAATTGAAAAACGGCGAAACTTGTAATTGTAACGAAATTACTTTATGTTTTTACTAAACCATATTATTCAGCTGTTTAATGAAAATCCCAAAAAATCAATAAAATCATTAATAAATTTACAGTTTTTGTATTACTACGGTAGAATATTCATGTGGTATTTTCTCAGATTTTGCACGTGTGGTACATGTTCCCTCTATTTCTCCGAGCAAAATTCTTCGCATTGCAATGCCTATTGTATCTGCTTGACCTTTCCTAAGTGGAGACAGAATAAAGCGTCCATAATAAAGACGCTTACTGTCTACCCTTG
>Ga0228711_1002493_pt1 | contig 28356 bp, 10 predicted proteins | sample MedpolnodulmetaG_2_FD_177996 | JGI IMG/M metagenome (GOLD analysis project Ga0228711, IMG submission 177996) | Root nodule microbial communities from Medicago polymorpha collected in Santa Monica, California, United States - brown nodules | ecosystem: Host-associated > Plants > Roots > Nodule... | reverse complement strand
AAAATTCAAAAAAAAAAAAAAAAAACTATGCATAATTCAAGGGAAGAGAGCAATCAAATTACAAAGACTCCAAATTACTCCCAGGGACTAAAAGATTGCATATTTCCTCCGGTTCTATTCATAAAAAACAAGTTACTTTTTTTAATTCATTGAATAATTGATGAATTCGATCTATTTCTAGCCTAAATACATCAATTATTTAATGAATCTAAAAAGTCAATTTTTTCTTATAAATAGGACCGGAGGGAGTATACCACAAGTGATAGTAAATGAAGATAAGATACATATGTCTCCCCCCTTTGTATCGTATCTTTGCTTCCATCACGCTATGATTCAAATATCAGTCAAACAAGCAAAAAGAAATCCTACGTCACAAACATTGAATGACACACTTTCCTTAGTCCCTTTATTATCCGATAAATATGAATCTTAAAGAGGAGAAACCCCTATTAATCAAGAAATAATCATCAATTTAATTAAAACATAATCAATAGGACAACAATGATAGCAGCACATATCCCTATTACAATGTCAATAATGTATGTTTCATACTCAGAATGAGTTTCCAAAACCAGACAAATATATTAAAAGTGTTACTGAAGAATAAATAGCAAAAGTAGAAATGTAAATGGACTGCCACTAACACTTATTATTGTTTGAAGGAAAAAGCAATTAATTTTGTTGTGCCATGTTATGTTGAATTTTCAGTCAATGCTTTATCAATGCATGGTCTGTCTCTCTAACCCCTTAGCAACATCTGCATCTTCCTCAACACAAAACCCCATTTTATGTCTCATTCCAAAGGTAAATGAAGCTCTTACTTTACATGGTATGTTTATTTCCTATTTCTTTGCAACTTTGCATCCATTTTCTACACAAGGTAAATGTTTTTCAAAATATATTCAAAAAATTGAACCTCTTATTTTCCACTGTTCTCTCAAGCATCCTTTATTTCTGCTTTTACTAGTTAAGGAACATTGAACCTTCCAACAAACCTTTTGTTCTTCCTTTTCACACTTCAATACATCAAATAAAATGTTTTATTGAGAAATAGGTTTTTGAAACTATGTACGTGATCTAATCATTTGTATAGTTTAATCATATCTTGTATTTTGCCTTATTTTGTTGATTTGCTACTTATTATTGTCTTAACGGTATTATAAGTATAAAATATATGAGTTTTTTTTTTGTATTACTTGCAAAATATTTGTTAGCTAAGTGAATAGCATTACAATTGTGGGACCAAGGTGTAGGTTTAGCAATACTTATAAGAAAACTAGGCATTAATTTGAAATTATGTTGGTTTGTTTTGGAAAGATTTATCCTTGTTCCAATGCTAGTGCTGGAAAAAGTTCTGTTTAATTTTATTTACAATTCCTTCACATGGATAAAAAAAAATTAATAAATCAAAAGAAAATTTTAAGTAAAGCACATATAATGCATGGTACTTTTATCAAAATAGGCAAATGAATTTAAGAAATTGAATTAATTAGAGTCCTTGAGTTATTTAGACACTTGTTGTTTTCTCAATATTAAACAATAATGGTGTTGGCATTTTTTCAGATAACCAATTTATGACTAACATTGCCAAGGAGTTCCCTAACTTCTTCAAAGTCTTCCTCACAAAGAAGCACTCTGATAGAATGGTATTTTCTTATTCTTAATCAAGCTTCCTCCAAATATCATCATCATTATTATTATTAGGCATGGTAGTCGTCCCTGCAAATATGCCTCGTTTAAGTTTTGGTCCCTGTAAAAAAAAAAATTTTGATTTTGGTCCCTGCAAAATTTTTTGTTTTTTAAAATAGTCCCTCCAGGGACTATTTTCAGAAACAAAAATTTTTGCAGGGACCTGTTTAAAAAACAAAATATTTTGCAGGGACCAAAAACTACAAAATGGGTTCAGTCATCATGTGCCACGTATACAAGTCATCACAAAAATGGGGTCAGGGACTATTTTAAAAAACAAAAAATTTTGCAGGGACCAAAATCAAATTTTTTTTTTTTACAGGGACCAAAACTTAAACGAGGCATATTTGCAGGGACGAGTGCAATATTTAAACCTTATTATTAATACTAACTTTCATAATAAAAATAACATGTGATGTAAATAGTTATTAACTACATGATATATCAACAAAAAAAAAATATTTAAGAATTATATATCAACTCTTAAGAAACATTGATCTTCATTCTTCAACATTTTTTAAAAATCTACTGCAGCTTATCCCTAAGGCTTTTGTGAAGCTGATGCTTTCAAAACAAAGGCTATTGAAGGATTTTATCCTAAGAAATCATAAAGGAAGTGATTGGCATGTCAAAGTGCGTCCTATTGGCAACAAACTTTATTTTGATGGAGGTTGGAAACTATTTACAAAAGAAAATTCTTTAGAGGATAATGACTTCCTTGTTTTCACACATATTGAAAACAATGTATTCAAGTTCAAAATCCTTGAACTATCCTCAATGTGTCAAAAGATGAAGGTGATGGACGAGGAGGAAAAGACTAATACGATAGAGGATGAGGAAGAGGAAGATGGTGATGATGATCATGATGATGATGATTACACAATGATAGAGGAAGAAGAAGATGGTGATGATAACGATGACGTTGTTGATGAGGAGGAGGACGAGGATGTTGCTGATATAATAATGAAAGAAAAAAGGAATAAAGGAGATGGTAAGGGAATCAGCAGAAGTTGTGAACATCAACATTGTAGAACCTCCAAAACATGTATGTTTTTTATATCATACTGAAGAAGTTGAAAAAAAAATACTATTTTGTTTTTTCATTTCAATATTTATTTGTGTATGCAAAATTCAACATTTACCTAATGATTGATTTTGGTTTAGGGAGCAATGGGAGTAGCGCTGCAGCTCCAAATCTTGAAGATGATGAAATTGATGCTGAAATGTATATTCAGCCAGGAAATCCATACTTCTATGCAAAACATTATCATTACAGACCAAACATATTGGTTTAGTTCTTTTTATGCTTTATTCTAATTTTGTGCTTTTGTCATTTCATTATTGTGTATATACATTTTTTTCTAACAAAACATTATTAGATGAGTAATTGGTCCATTTTCTTAGGCCTAGGGTGAAGATGGAATTAGTCTTATTTCTAATCACTATATTAATATGTGCACATTAAACAAACTTTTGCAGAATATTTCGAAGAATGTCATCAAGAATTTCTGCCTTTGCTTTACAAAGCATATCACCCTTGTATGTTGCCACTGCAAGGTATAATTGTTATCAATATATCTTGTATTATTATTTTCTTACACTTATGAAGTGAAGTACACTTTTATTGATTGTTTGTGTTAAGAAATTGATATTCCAGTTGTATTCATCATTTCTGTCATCACAGGATGTTGAAAGTAACGGAATAGAAGCATATCATCATATATTGCTGCAAATGGGCACAAAACATATCGAAAAGAGAGGAGAAATACGTAAATGGAGAGATGGTCGAGTATTTGTGCAAGGGTGGACAGAATTTTGTCGAAAGAGCGAGATCACAGAAAATGATAGATGCTTGTGTGAACTTGTGTTGCGTAAAGGCAAATCAATTGAAATGCTAAGGGTGCACGTTGTTAGGGAGAAATGAGTCAAGCAGCAAAATTACTCGTATTAACTCATAACTGTTTCTATTATGATGTGTGTTTTTATAAGTTTCTTGTGTAACTATTTCTGCCATGACTTGATGACTAGTTTTATTGATGCCTCATTGGATAATATTATTTAGCTTGCACATTTAGACAATCATTTGTCTGGTTTTACATTGATAGAAAACAATGCACAATAATCGAAATGTTTTGATAATTTTGTGGATCAGAATTGAATTTGGAAACATGAATTGGGTTTAAAGTCACCTGTTTTCCTTGTAATAATTGTTTCACATATAAAGTTCAGGTATTGAGAAAGTTTGAAAGTTTCATTCTCACATGTTGAAATGGAAAAATCATTAATCCAATTATTTGAAAAAATATTACACTGGGCACTCTTCCCTCCAACCCTTCTATGATGCTTACTAGTATAACCTTCTCAAGCTAAAACAAGGTACATCAATCTGTTCAGAATTTTTAATATAACTTTCGGTTTGAGTTGCATGCGTTACAGTCAGTCAGGTTGCAAACAACTAACTTTATTGCTTTCGGAATTAACTGAACCTCTCGCAGCATGAGCAAGGTTTCTTGCAGATCTTAAATAATGTCTTTCCTTTCAAATAACTGGTATATTATAGTTTCATTATACTTGGGAACGTAGTGTTCATAAGTAATGTAAAACTCTGAAATACATCAATTACATATCATGTTTTACTCTTGCACCTTGCATATACAATCACCAAAAGTTCCACATCTCATTAAAGAAAATTGCCCCGTTCCCACAAAGCTTCTTGGTAGCCTCTTTCATATCCAACTACTATCGCACAAAACTTGGATTGAATCTTGAGATAAAGCCGCAGAACAGATTTATTGCCATCTTCCAAAACAATTGCATATGGAATTGCCAATCAATAAACAGCTTTCAAAAGAAGCCGATTTCTTTTGAAGAATTTTGCTGTATAATTCACTCAAATATACACAGATCACGCCCTCCAGTGTACTGAGGCAACGAACAAAAAGCAACTTTGTTGACCCGTTACTCATGGATCTGGGTTGAAATGGCTGGTTCTTTGCCTTGGTTGGCATACTGGAAAACAGCTTCATGATCCATCCCAATAGCTTTATACATTTTCGTGACAACAATTACAAATATAATGTATGTAAGATCAGAGAAGCTTGCTAGTTCTTCGTTTTGACGGCCCACCAGGAAATAGCTTCATAATCCATCCCAACACTCTTTCCACCACCTAAAACAAAAAGAGATGTCAATTCCTTTTTTTTTTAATTCAAGTCTCTGAACCTAGTATTCTTAATAATTACAACTATTCACTAGTATTTAAGTTTTTCTAGCATAGACCAACTATTTCCACCGATGACAATGAAATTGATGTTTTCCATTCTTTCTTATATACTTGCACGGCTTACAAGCAGTGAATGTTTCAGTTACAGAATAAAACTGGAATTTACTGACAATAGATGAGGATGTATAAATGATATGCTTGTCTTTCAGACAAATTAACTCGACCAACATAAATTTTACAACTGTGTTACCTCATCTCCCTCGTCTGCATATGGAATGTTCTCATACGTAACACGAGAATCTGGTTGTTTTGTCGAAATATTTTCAATATTTCCGTTAACCATGTTTTGAGTAGTCAAAAGCTCTAATCTTTGGGTCTGGACCTCAAGTTTCCGGGACAACTCCTTGTTTATCTCCTTCAATAATGACACGAAACAGCAGAAATTGTGTGGTTAGGCTAATACAGAACTAGAATAAATCAAAATACCAGGATTCTTACATAAACTTATGCAATAAAGTTTCTAAAACACTGATATACAGTGATTTGGTGTTTGATGCACAAAAGACTAAACACTGAACCTTTCTAAAACTAATAAATACTCCCAAGTCCTAATTAAATAGAAGAAAAAAAAATCATGATATAACAAATAAACATGGAAACTAATCTTAAAGAGATAGTCTAGGATCCTAAAAGATAAAAAAACTAACTGTATGAGATATAATCTAAGATTCTTTCAAGATAATAGAAAGATGAAGATATTTTAATATCTTCTAGTACCCATTAAAAGTAAAAACAACCAAATACTAGAATTTGGTATTGATGCTTGTCTGGAACGCCAGATAAAATCTAAAGACAAGTTGAGATCAAATTGCAGCTGTGGCAAAAGCTGGGGGCCAGACCGCAATTGGGAAAAATAAAAGAATGAAACGGCAACCGAGACAAAACCAGTTTCAAACTAACTGAGATGAATCCAGTACCAAAGCGTAACTGAGAAGAAACAAGTACGAACCACAACTGAAAGAAAAATCATGTCAAACCCCAACAACGCAGACAACCAGTCCAAATCACAGCTGAAATAAAACCTGAGCAAAAGCGCAATTGAGACAGGACTAGCACCAAACAACAACTACGAAAATCATGTCAAACCGTCCACAACTGAGATTATACCTGAGCAAAGCAGCAACTGAGGCAAAAAGGTGCCAAACAGAAACCAAGACAAAACTAGAATTTAACAACAACCGAGACAAACCAACTCTGGCAGAGAGCAACTAAAACACAAATTAGAGCCAAAAAGCAGCTAAGAAAAATAGAAGTTTAAAACTATGACTGGGATAAAACTAGTGTTTTGGAAGAAACACGTCCAATCTTAGATCCAATCAGAGAGACAGGGATAAAAGCAGGAGATAATGTGGAGGATTGCAATTTGTTCATCAAACTCTCAACTGACTCATTACTAAGAACCCAAATCTAATCTTACTTCTAAAAAAAAAAAAAGTGTTCTCTTCCACAACTCCACTAGCAAGTTAAATACGAGAGAAAAAGAAAATAAGTGTCCATTGATTCATATAAAATAGAATTCTAATTGAATTACCTTCATTCTTGAACTCTCGGATGATTCAAATGCCAAGGATTTCATCAATTCTTCTTTCTCCAATGCCAGCTACAGTAATATGCTATGCAGGTGAATATTCAAGCTTATTTGATTGCAATTTCACTATAATTAGATGAGATGAAACAGGATGGGTGGAAAAAAAAAGTAATTATCCAAGCAGTAATGAGCAACGTAAGGTTCACGTTGCTCATTACTGTTTGGAGAATTACTTTTTTCACCAATCCTGCATCGTCTCTGTTTATATATTACTGCTTGAGTTTTCAAGAGACCAACTCCTACCTCAGAAATAAGAGCGTTAATGTTCTCAATCACTCTCATCTGATCATGAGGAATATTCACAGGAGAAACTCCAAAAGATGAATGTGTAGTTTCAGGAACTATGGATAAACTAGATGTTTCAGCATCACGAACAGCAGTATTGTCATTGATTTCTGTGTTGGAAGAGTTTGAAGCAGGATCTTCACTCACTGCATTTCGTAGATGTATAAAGTATAAACATAACTAGAAAACTAAACCGCTAAAAATATCCAAATGACTAGGAGTACTTTAATCACGTAGTATTTGCCAGTTATGACCTGAGTTATATCAAGATCGTGCAATTAAGAAAACAACATATAATCTTCCGAAATTCTTTTTTGAATGATGTGAATACAAGTACCAGCAAGTTCATATTTGCTGTAAATGTCTCGGTACGAGAAAATTTTATAAATGCTGGAAAAATCTGATACCAGATATTGGTTATTTACCCAAGTACAAGACATTCTGGGTCTGGCAACAAGTTATCTAAAATGATATATAGTTTATAATAAAACAAAATGAACCTACTAGGAACACTACAGTATAAATTCAAATGCTTGGTATGCAGAACCTGATAACAATAAAACTCTTCATGCAAGCATCTTGTTAATAGATTAGATACACATCATAACACAATAGAAAAATTTCCTCTCTTATTCACTTTTAAGAATAAATGAACCCCAGATCATGCATGAGTGACTTTAGCATGCAAGGAAAATATAAGTCAATGACCCGTGAAAGAATACCTAACAGACATAGTAATAACCATACTGAGGAAACAAACCTAAATCCTCGGTAGATGTAGAGCCATCTCTTTTACTTGTTTTATTCTCAGGTTTTCCGAATCCTGAAGCCTTTCTCACCTTAGACAGCAACATCTTCTTTTCTGCATCAGTGCAATGACAAATAATGAACATGGTTTCAAAGTTCATATATGACTTAATTCACATAAAATTTGTCTAGAATTTTGTAAGAAAAGTTTTTGTTTTATAACACAATTTAGATGGTCAAAGTTTAGTGGCCAATAAATGGCTCTCTAGTATTATTAGTATGTCCCTATATTATAGTGAAAGAAATTGAGAGGGGAAATGCTTTGTATTGAATGAATATTCTGATCTTAATCTGAAGATTAGGTTACAACAGATTTATATAGCTTGCTTAACCTACACTAATGTGAGGTTTACCCTACACCACTGATACTAACTATGACTCAGCTACAGTTACGTGGGTGTGGGAAATATGTCGCGTACACAATTGCAAAGCTCAGGGTAACTAACTGAGCTTGCACAGCAAGCTTTTACAATTAAGCTAGCGAGCTATAAAAATGTTGGAACTAGAGAACTGGTATAATCTCACACCCTAATATTTGTATCGTCATAAAAAAGCATAATTAAAAGAGAACAAATCAAAATTACAATATACCACTGATAATCCTTCAAAAAAAAAAATACCACCAATAAAAAAAGAGCATGAAGGAAATACATTCAGCTTTCTAAATATCTAGAAAATAGTGAAATGTGTATAAGTCCTAAACATTAAATGAGTTGTCGTCAATGAGTGTTGTCCACATATATCAGAAGCACCAATGGTTTAGGTCCTGAATGCATCATATCAGATAAAAAGGTATACATTTCATGGAAAAAGAATTCAATCTTGTTTTAAAGAAACAATTATCAGAGACATGTAGCTATCAGACATCACTATCTATAACTAAATTTCCAGACACATATATCAGACATCACTAGCAAAAAATTAATACAGATCTCAAACAAGTATTTTAATAAAATAAATGGTTAATGACCTACAAGAATGTGTCGCAGAACATGTAACTATTTGTCCAAAACTAAACTAGACCAACATGGGCAGAACACCGCCATCATAAAAGCACCGTTAAGTATTTTGATTATTTACTTATGTAAGCACGCTCACAAACTAAAGCATCCTAAATTAGGAATTAATATGACATGTCATGAAACAAGATAGAAGAAAGATTGGACAATCCAAAAGTTTGTTCAATTGCTAGTTAACATCCCTCCTTAATCTTGATGTTTTGCTTCTTTCAAAACCCCAACTCAAAACTTTCAACGACAACTCAAAAATCAGATGAAACAATAAAACCTATGAAAATCCAAACTGCTATGATAAATTAAAGTTGAATTCTGATTACCTTCTTGAAGAGCATCAATGGTTGACTGCAAATCGCGGCGGTCTTTTTCAAGGCTGGACATTTTCTTTCTGTAATATTTATAATCAGCTGTCATCTTAAAATGCTGCGGTATCTTTATAGATAATCTCAGTCATGAGAAGTACCAAATGGAAGGAAATGAAGAGATGACATCTAATCAAATTTCATTAGAATGAGATGTAATATATTTAAAGAATACAACATTTTTAACCCGATTGAGTTTTAGGACACCAATACAAAAAGTAATTGTGCCCAAACCCAATTAGGTTTCCAATAATTATTCTGCTAAAAATAAAAATTACTTAAAGTTGAATGTAACTGAGTATCTCTATCCAAATTACCAAGCATTACTGTAGGTGAGCATTCCTAAACATAAAACTCGTTCTTTAAAATAGTTTAATTATATATTTTCAATACAAGAAGAAACCTTAGTAAAAGAAAGCTGGTGAGTACTTTAAGTAAAGGAAAATAAATCCTTCAATGAGAAGCAAAAGAATGAAAGAAATATCAAGGAGTTAATCTTTTTGAATTTATTTCATTCTACTTAAAATGGATGTCTTCCCTAATTCTGATTTGCACTCGGTTCAATTTTTCATACATTGTTTGAGAAACTACAATCTACTACATAATTAAAATCTCAATGACCATACAAAAATGTTTGTCCAACACTCTCTAACACATTCATACTAATAACACAATAATTTTTAGCTATAACTTGACCTGCTACATTAGACAGAAGTCTAGATAAAGCAGAGATTCGAAAATAGATCCCTTCAAAGAAGTGCCACCATTTCTGGCAGAAACCATGGGTGAATATCCACTAAATCTTCATTTTTCTGTCTAGTATTTGTGGCATATTTAAAAGTTCAAAACTACCTGTATGAAGAAATTTCTGCTTGTTCAATTTCCAACTGCTTCTCAAGCTTTAACTCATTTGATCTTAGTCTGAGTGCCTAAGAAGTTAATTGAACAAAACAATAAATCAAAAGTTGGAATCTGATATATCTATTAACTCCTAAATCTATTAGCAATTGTTAACCTACACGTGCTCAATAAAAGAGTAACACTTGTGTCTGTGTTTGGTTCGATAGACATTACATAATCACTCTATATCAAGGATGGAAGTGGTGATGTTTTTTTTAACCCAGGCAATGCAGATATAATTTTACATTAGAATTAGAATATTAACATTTCTGTCTAAGTTTTTGGGATGAAGCATGGACACTGCATTGGTCGGATGGAGATGTGATTCATCCAAGTTGGAGCTCATTGCATGTAAATGTACTCACATTACAAAATCAACCTTTTTTGAAAGCACATCCTACAAATCATATATACTCCCACCGGTAACTATTATAAGCAAAAAACCACTTTTTAAACTCATTGAATAATTGATGTATTTGGTCTATAATATAGATAAATACATCAATTATTCAATGAATCTAAAAAGTGGTATTTTGCTTTTTAATAGTGACCAGATGGAATATTTATCTTTGCATTAGAGATTTGTCTAATTCATATATACTACCTGGGTTTCGGATGAAGAGTTTAATGTTAAAGAGTCCCACATCAGATAAGAGATGGTCTGATAATATGTTTACAAGTGGGGGAAATCCGCATCTCACAAGTCGGTTATATGGGGTTGTGTTAGGGCCAACCACAAATTCTAAGAGTTACCATTTAAAATTTGAGATATTATTCTATGCTAATAATGTTATTAATAATTATTGACCATTTAAAAATATAATTTAATATTTTATAAGTTTTTTTAGGGGAATTTAAATATTTTGAATGTTATTTTTTTTTCTGAAGGAAAATATTTTGAATGTTATTTATTCATATATAATATATAATTTCTACTGAAATCTTCAAATAAAATATTAAAAATTCTACTAAATACTTAGTTAACGTTAACCTACTAATTTTTTCTTTAAAGAAGGGTGATGTGCACAGAGCCAAAAGCAAAACTAAACTCTATATATATTGCAACCTTAAGCTTTAAATTAGAATTATTTATTGTGAGTTTTCTGTTGACTTAGTTAATTCAATACCTATGAATAAAAATCTTAATCATTATAGACGTCAATAATTTCAGATGACTATAGAGCAGTTATTTACATGAGATAAAGCAAGTACGGATTACAACTTGATTTCTAATAGAAGATGACAAAATTTATATGGTCTTCAAAAGTAAATACAAATGCAAAACATACCAAGAAAAATCCCTACCTTCTCCTCTAAGCCAATGACTTCGGATGCCAATAACTTGGCACGCTCATCAGCTGCATTACACTCAAGTTGCACATTTGTATATTCACTCTTGATAGCCTCCAGCTCAACCTGTTGATGTGAAAAGTCAGATACCTACCGATGACAGATGCAGAGGGAAGAATAACAAAGTGGAAAGCAACTGCAGAGATATGCACAGAAATCAACCTTTTTCCAACAAAAACATTGTCAACAGTCAATGCTGAAGGAAGTGTAAGTTCTACTTAAAGCACTAAAAATTTGAAATCGAAAAAAGGACCGTGAAAATCTTAGATATATCAGGAAAAACACCATACTGCGAAGAAATCAAAATGATTACGCAAATAAATAGGAGGCTTTAATACAGACCAGTTGTGCTTTGATCTCTTGCTGTAAGTTCTCCATTTCTGATTTCAACTGATTGACAACACTTCTCTGTGAAAACAAAAAAAACAAATCATTATATAACAAAGCAGGAGACTGATTTGTATCCTTACAGACAACTATGCTATTCCAAATCAAACACAAAGCAGCAATTTAAATCCAAATCAGAGTACGTATAACGCCAAAGTAACAAAGTACTAGCACAAATTAGTAACTTTCTCTTATATATAGGACTGGAAGGAGTATATATTCTATAATGATAACAAAGATAATATGATAAGTGGTTGAAAATAAGCAAAAGACAGATAATATGATAAAAATTAAAAACTGGAAAAGTCTCAAAGTTGAATATGCTACAAAATGGCATACTATTATTCGTAAACCAACCTGATGATTGTAATTTTCAGTCAGAGATGAATTTTCAGTAGCTAGTGACTCAGCTAAAACTCGAGAAGCCTCAAGAGCGCGTTGCAAAGAAAATTTTTCTTGTGTTAGATCTTCAATATGCTGCATAATAAAAATGGAAAAACAAAGATAAATATATAAACCACCATGATATATATATATATATATATATATACACATGTGTGTGTGTGTTCATATTTAATAGAGGCGTGTATAGGCAGATGCTTACAACATGCAAATACATCAATAATATCCCCCCATTGAAAATTTTGCAACAACGACCAAAAGATTCCAATTTCATTTTTAACACGTAAGAATTATAAATTTTTGCAGGTTGATGGTAGAAGTTGAATGAAAGAACTGTTGGGAAAACAACATAGGAAAAGTGTAAAGTATGACTCCAAAAATTGTCTAGAAAAGAAACGAGAGAATTGAAAAGAAAAACAATATCTGGTCTCTATTGTTGTTTATAAGAGTTAGAGGATCATAATATTGTACTAAATAATCTAAATAATTTGACTACCACATACCATAGAGAATTGCAATACAACCTGAATAGTTGACATATGGAAAACAAATTGCAATATTTTCCCCACTAAATAATGAGGTTACATATACCATATGATTTACTATTTCTATCCATCCACATTCTATTTGCTTAAAGTAGATAAGGATATCATACTGCTTAACTTATGCTGGCTCGAATCTGTTTTCTAATTTATTTACATTCCTTTTGCAACATGTGCAGTAAATCATGCTCAAAAAATATCCACGATACAAATGGAAAGCTATGTGTGTTTTAGCTCATATATTTAGTGTATATATAGTAGTAAATTACAGATATCCCCTAACCAAATGCTTGAACATCTACAAATATCAATGTACGTAATAAATTGAGCACATTCATTAAAAACATATAGGAAAAGTGAAGCACCACAACATCATACAATCGGCATAAAAAAAGAAATGCCTTGACCATAAATAGTGGAAACCACCTGTTCTAAAGAAGAAAAGTCTTCATTTTGTGAAGATGAGTAAAAGTCGTGCTTCTTCTCCATGCCATTTTCCTTAGTGCTTATCATCAGCATGTCCTGATTATTACTAAAAACTGGAGCACTAGTAAGATTTGAGAAAAGTCCCACAGTTTTAGAGTCTTCAGGTGGCTTATGGAAATAAGTAGACCCTGATGTGTCATTGCTGCTTGATTCTAAATTACTAAACTTAGAGGCATCTTGCTCAGGTTGGTGAAATGGAGACCCCATAGAAGGTCTAGCAACATTTAGAGAATCAAGAAAAGATGGACGTAACTTTCTAGAACTTGATTCCGTTGACGCTGAATTTATTGGTGAATGGTTAGAGGAATTACTCACTTCATAACCAATGGAATCATATTTAGGTATAGTTGCACCATGAAGACTAGGCAAATCACTATCAGATCTAATGGTCTCTCTAAACATAGAACTGATAGAATCACTGAAGCCTGCAATACATCATATATTGTGCAAATTTCATCAGCAGAGAGCACTAAGTCATTGTCAGGTTGAATGGAAATGTGAAACTACAGAAGCACAAAAATAAAGGTTAAATTGTTACCTCCAGAAACCGAACCATGTAAAGAGCCACTGTCCAAAGTGCTAGAATTTGTCGGCTTAGTTTTCTGTAGTGAATCAACAGAGTTCTCACGTATGATTTTTGACGGAAAGTAAGGAGAAGAGCCATCAGTAACTGCATAATCCTTCACAGAATTGTTACTCCTGTTTGACCGGCTTCCATTCATTCCATGAAGGCTAGACTGACTAGTACTGTTATCAAACTCTTGACTTCCTTGAGAGCGTAGAAAAGTACTTTGGGTGTTTGTTGTTCCATAGGGAAATCCACCAACACCACTGGTGTGATTTCCATATAGATCATTTGTTTTATTTGCCTCACTATTTTGACCAACATCTGCAGATGTAATAAAAGTAGAAGCATTATATCTTTTAGCTTCATCAGTATCTGAATGTTCCTCCACCGGACTAGTAGTTGATGTATTAAGATCGTTTCTCACAAGACTACTTGCACCAGCTAAAGACCCTTGATTACTACTTTGGTTAAGCAAATTCACATTCTTCTGGTTACTTGTCCTAGTGTCAGTAACAGCTCCTCCAATACCATCAGATGTGGTAACTCCATCTGACTCATTAATTCGAACATTTTCAACTTCCAAAGGTTGTTTCTGATTTTGGCTGGCTTTAGAATTCTGAACAGTGCCAGAGGATGCAGTCTTCTTGGCCCGCTCTTCAGCTTTTTTTTTACGAAACTCCTCCAGCTGCAAGACCCAAATAATTAATTATTTAAGATGGGAAACAGCAGAAAACAAAATAATAAAATATATTTTGAAACACTCACACGCATGAAAATTATTTATAAATAAAACATAAAATTTAATAATACTAAAAATTATAAACCACTCGGAAAAGAAAATAGAAAATCAGATTTTTTTCAAAACTGAACAGGGAAGCCAACAAAATCCAGACATACTAAAATTTTCTCCTTTCTAGTTTCCTTCAATGTTGTTAAATGACAGCTATAGCGACGCTATACTACCGCTATTGTTCCGCGATGCGCTATTTAATACAAAATGTAGTCAAATAGTGGCTAAAGTAGCGATATAGAACTATTGCATAGAGGAGTTTTAACAATGCGCTATTTTCTGCTATCCGCAACTAAGAAATTAACAAAAATTCATTAACAAAAAACCGGATCCTTACGCAGCTAGCAACAATATAGCCTATTTCCTTCCAATAACAGAATAGACTGACTTCTTTCTCTCTTCCATATGTTAAGACTTCAAAGGCAGCACTCCATAATCAGTGTTGCTAAATAACGGCTATAGCCCTATGGCATATCGAAATTTAAACAAAACGCTATTGTTTTGCAATATGTTATTTAGAACAAAATATTGTCAAATAGCCGCTATAGCACTGTTGCAAAGCAGAATTTGAAGAAACAGTTATTCTCAGCGATCCGCAATTAATAACACTGCCCATAATTTTGATTGTGCATTCAATCAAAATTCTTCTATTCACCACTCCCTATCTCCCTCCTCGTACCAAAACATAATCAGCTAAACAATAACATATAGAAAAGATAAAAAAATTAAAAAAAATTAACTTTATTATAAAACAAATCACCCACATTAATGTAGCATACACAAAATTCATAAAATGATAACCAAACCCAAAATTACACACAAAAAATAATGCATAACATAATCAATTCCAAAATTAATTAATACCCTAATTCTAAACCTTGAAGAAGCTAATAATGAAAATTGAAGAAATTTGAAAAATGAAATGCATACCCGACGTTTTCCAGCTTCGAGATGCTCTTGCTTCCGCACCTGAGCCGACGCCATTTGAGAAAAGCGGAGGATCTACAAGAGAGTTTTGAAATCTACAAATTCAAAATCTCAATGCATAAATCACCATTCACGTTGCAACGAATCCGAATTGAAGAAATTTGAAGAGAATTTCCCAGATCGCAGAATCAATTTGAAAATTGAAAATTGAAACGTTAAAAGGAATCGAAAGTGTTGGAATTCAGACAGAAATGCCCGATCTGATAGAGAGAGAGAGAGAGAGAGAGAGAGAGAGAGAGAGAGAGATGCAGGTTTCTCTCTCTACTTGGTTCTGGTTTTGGGGTTTTTTTTTAATTTATTTTATTATATTTTCGAAATTTTGATTTAATAAATGAATGAATAATTTGGCTCTCTGGTTTTAAACGTTTTTGGTTTGGTGGTGGTGATGATGTGTTAAGGTGTTGGTGTACTAATTTTGGTGGGGAGATGAAATCAAAATGGCTAAAGAGGACATGTGGAAGTAACCATCATCAATGGCTCCAAACAACTATTTTTGTAAGGATTTGAATTTCCTAAAATCACCATGATTTTGTGTATATTAGTACATTCTTTCTCGTTATTTTATTACTCCTTCACACACATATATAAGATAAGATAAAATAAAATGAAATTAGATTAACAAAAATTTATGTATTTTTTTAAAATTTTAAATCAAATATATCAACTTTTGTTAATTTGACTTTTTGATGTATTGATTCTTCATATTTCTCTTTCATAAAATACATAAAGTTACACTACTATCATTCTTATTTTTCCGCTTTAAAGTCATAAAATTTTCTTGTGTAAGTTTTATATTTACTTTACCCTCAAAATCCCCAAGGAATAATCGAAATAATTTAGTCCTTTATTAAAAAAAATAATCCTAAAATAATGTATATTTATTTAGTATTAATTCATAATATATGCAATTAATTTGGTCAAAAAACAAGTCTATGCAATTGATGAGCTACTTATAGAAGTTTGTAAAATAAGAAGTTCCATTAGGGATATAAGTTTCCATATAGCTTTAGTCAAAAAAGAAAAAGCTTCCATAGACCTTATCTCTTTTAATTTAGAGTACTTCTTTATTTTTAATTTTTTAATTTATAATTATAATTTTATCCATTTTAATTGAATAATTTGAATCAAAACATGTTTGACCTAGTTTAAATTTTAAATTAAATAAAATATTACTCAAATAAAACAAATATTATTTTAGACATACAAATTTAAAAAACTAAGTTTTTTTTTACGGGAAAAAACTAAGTTAATAATCTTTGTTTTAGACACGTAAAATAATTTATTTATAAAACTAATATTAAATAGTAACTAATTATCATAAAAATGTTTTAAAAATTTTACAAATATTTTTACACATCGAACTGCCCTAAATTTCTAGGGTTTGCAAGCAAATTCCAAAAAAATAGCTTCTTTTTTCACTCATGATTCTTTAAAAGTTTTTAAAGATGAGCTGCTATCATCTGATTTATCATCCAAACAGGAAAAAACACCGTTATGGACGAATTTATCCATCAAAACACGATAAGAAAAAGCGTTTTTCCAGTTTGATTGATAAATCCATATAGGTGTATTTTCATTAAATAAATAAGGTTAAAAGGAGCTCTCATCCTAAAATGTGAAGTAGAAAATTCGTTAAAAAGGGCTACAGAAACCCAAAAGGTAAAAGGATGGCAAAGAAACAAAACTACGAATATGATTGAAGGAACTAAAATTGAAATTTTTCGTTACAAGAAAGGGTTGTCCAAAATTAGGCTCCACTTTGGAGAGAGAATAAGGTACAAGCGTGTCAAACTAAGCATTAATCCATTAAAAAATTACAATCATATCAAACTACAAGCAACGAATGAACCAATTATCTTCTAGCATTTCAAGTTTAACATTACGCTGGTGACTTGTAAAATTGGTTAATACAAATAACGGATTAACCAATTGTTGGAATTATTTTCCAAATCACTTAAGATCAACAGGGAGTGGAAAGAAAAAAAAACTGCTGCATTCATCTTGAGAAAAATGTCTTATGACAAGGATGTGCATTCATCTTGATATACATTAGATGACAGATAGCCAACATGAAATACTAAATTTAAAAACCATTCTTGTTTTAGGATTCGGCAACGCAATTACAAATGTTCCAGATACAACTTTATTTCATAGATACCAGATGAAAGTATCACAATGTAACATAATGCAGGGAGCAGACCCGACCAATTGTTGATAGTGATGGCTAAAATAACATCACCAGACATCAGGACGCAGTTCACCACTTGCTGGAGGCATCCATCTCGCAGAGTTGTAGACACTTTCACCAACCTTCCACCCAGGCACATCCTTCATGACGTCTGCCTCGTACTCAAGATATTTATGCCACTCTTGAACAAATCTTCAGGAAGGAACAGACAGAAAATGGAGGTGTCAGATGTTAACACTTAATACCATGAGGTTTACAAGTTGTGTGAAAGAATCTAATATACCTCTCATCCTCTTCAGCCTGTAGCACAGGCAGTATTGCTCGCCTAGCAGCATATTTCTCTTCCTTCAGTGCCCTATACAAAAATGAAACATTTTGATACATCAGATATAGTTTTTTGTGGCATGTGAAAACTGGAAAGAAATAAAAGGGGTCTCCCGCCAATCCCAAAAATCAGTCACAGGGCAATCACTAAAATCTATGAATTTCAGTGGGAAGTTATTAACGAAGAATATGCATGAATTTACATTGCTTCTGCATCTTTTTCATCACAAGCACATTCGAGATGAACAATTTTCCATATTATCAAATTAAATGGCAAGAAACTACAGATTGCTTTCTTTCTAATTATTGTGCATCCAAATTGGGTCCAACCTAGTTTCTTATAGAAGAAATATAATTAATAAGAGTACAACCTATTTTCCAGGTCGACTCATAGAACCCATCATAGGAACATAAAGAAAACATTTTCTTATTTTTCCAGCATATTTTTTTCACCTGAACATGTTTGTAGGGGGAAGTAACTAGTCAGAAAGTTTAATCAAGATGCTATTTTTGTCCAAACAAATTATCCACTATCAACTTATTTTCTCTAATTACAAACAGCTCCTTGTCCTTCACTATTTTCTATTAACTTCATAGATTAAATAAATCATTTTTGCAAGAGATGTCTAACCAGGTTTTTATGAGATGAGTGTTTCTATTCCTAAAGTTGTTGACAACACTTCAAATTTAAGATCTATGGGTATAGAATGATCCAAATGAACAAGGAAAAGGGAGAAGGGTGTAGAATGATCCAAATGAACAAGGAAAAGGGAGAAGGGTGTAGAATGATCCAAATGAACAAGGAAAAGGGAGAAGGGTATATTCCAATAAAATAGTATGCAGTAAATAATACAAAACATTATAACCTAATACTCCTGTGTAAGTTAAATTATCAATAACTAGATGAAGTATTAATAAAACCAGCACAAGCCCAAGTGCATCAAGTCACCAACAATAGGACTAAAAACCCCAATGAAGATAAAAAAATCAAGAGATAACAAAGTCATGGATCCTAAGATTACTTCCTCAATTAGATGACTAATTGATTTCACAATTTATCCCAACTATAACATAAAATAATCTAAAGATATATTCTCACAAACTCCACGACTCTTCAATGCAAAATGCAATTCATTTACAACACTAAAATACTTAATTTACTTTTGTAGGCATAAACTCATTATTGAAGGCATACACAGGGAATCATATTCAAGGCTCAAGTCATATCGACAACCCTCCCTTCCCAGTTCTCTGGCTAAAGAAATAAGACACCAAAAGATTAACTTCACTTGTCATCAAAAAATAAATTTTAATATTTTCTTAGAGAAAGTCATGAGCACAAAAGGTTGGCCTATATGGACTGTGAGTTTGCAGATAGCAGAAAATAGAGATTTGTTCAAATTCCACTACGCAACAGTGCTATAGTGTCACTATAGCCATTGTTTCACAATATTTGGTACTAGATAGCGTATCATGGAATAAAAGCGGTTCGTGCAAATTCCTCTATATAATTAGTTCTATAGCTGCTATTTAAGAAATTACAACTCCTTAACAGAGACAAGTCTAAAAGAAAAACTCCAAAAGACTTGTCAGTTAAGGTGAGCTGTCAAGTCTCTTGAGTCTTGACATATCGTAATCACTGATACCCTTTAATAGACCATGCCATAAACACTAAAGCAAGAACATGAAAACAATTATATCTGGTAACAATTCAGAGGTGAGGAAACACCCTTGAAGATGCCAGCATTAATTTCCTATAACAAAGTCCCATGAACATCTAATTGTCACAAGATTATAGTAGAAGCTGATCCAAAAAAGATTATAGTAGAAGCTGATCCAAAAAAGATGTGTAGAAGCTGATCCAACAAACTAGAACACACCCAATGGCCATGAAGCTGATCCAACAACTTATGTGTCGTACAGTGTTGTAGAAATGAAAACCAGTCATAGCGGAAAAACCCTATAATGATAAATAAAGCGTTGGTTGAGTTGTGTGAGCCGAATCAAACCAGCCCAAATGAGATAAAAGAAATCCCAAAAGAGAAACAAAACGGATAATCTCACGATATCAGTGTTTTACTGTTTTTGTTTTACCTCTCAATTTCTTCTCTTGTTGATCTTATCATCTTCATGTTTTCTGACAAACATCAACTCCGGCAACCATAATCGCACAACGAGCCTCACCCTGAGGTGACTACTATCCTGCCAGCACACACTACGCACAGCGATCACCACCTTTTGTTTCTTTAAAGTTTCTGTAATACTTTTTCTTGCTCCTTTCTATTCATTTTTTCTTAACTTTCTTAGTATTCTTTTCTATTCTATTCTATTGGGTTTTAAATTCTTTTAATCCTTTATTTACTTCATTTTTTTAAAATTGTTATTGCTTCCGCCATAGGCAGCCATAATCATATGGAACATTTTATGATCGCTGCATAAACATCCATCACTCGTGTCTTATGCATAAGGCATTACACAGCTTAGCCATGAAGAAATAAATGAGGTAGTTTCATATTACAATTTACATGTAATGTAACAAACAAGTAATCAGTTCAATATCATCCTACGAGACTAACATGATACCGGATGGATTTATTGCATGCACAAAAACGCCAGGACGCAAGCTCCCGAAGAGGGAAGCCCAACGAATGTCAGATGCAAAGTCACGCACCTCCCCGATTACATACACACAACTTCGAGAATCTGCGTCTGCGCCATCATTGCCCAGTAACCCAAACATCCACTCAATCCTCACTATTACCTATCAATCCCAAGAAAAGTCTTTTCCTAAATCCGCTCAAGAACATGGAATCTTTCTTTACTAGTTTACACATAACACCCTCCCTTTCTAACAAGCTGATCTCCACTAATTGACTAACTAATTGGGTAAGGTAGGGTTTCCCAAACAAAGATGCAATGCAATTGAGTAAAATTGCTCAAACAAAACTAAAATACTCTAGCCTAACAATGAATTAAAATTCAAAAGACAATTGTTTTCATTTCCAAATCATTTCTCTCCGTCTAATAGCCTGACACTTCTGATCAAAGGCGTGTACGGGTGTCACACGTGTCAGTGTTGATACCAACACATGTGATTACACTAAATATATGTCATTTTCTCAAAATTCTATCGGTGTCGATGTGTTGGTGTCGATGTGTTAGTGTTTGTGGCGTGTCGATCAGTGTTTCATAGATCAAAATTCATCTACATCATTATTTTAAATCCTACGTTCTTCCCACTAATCAATCACATAATCCTTCAATTAAACTCCACATCCAATCAATAATCTAATTCAAACCCTAATTAATCAATTAAATTCACAAAATGAAAATCCAAAATAAAAAAAGAGAGCACCTTCGGATCTTGTTACCCTGTCCAACCTGGTACATTCCCCAAGAGAAAGCACCAAAGGTAGTGAGGAAAATCGCAATAGCACTTGGACCGGTGTTCGGGATTCTTCGAGCGAACCGAACCGGAGCGAACCCGCCGGGCGGTGGACCGTCTTGAAGAACAGGCATGTCCTTCACGCTCGCCATTCCTGGCTTCTTCCTTATCATCGCTTCCGTCATTTTCACCTTTCTTGATTATTCTCTCCCTCTCTGGTTCTTCTTCTTCTTCTCGATTTTCAATCTATGTGTGTGTTGTGTGAGGAAAATGAATGTGGTTGAGCTTGGTTTTGGTTTTGGAATTTTTGGGTGGGTTGATCTATTTTCTTAGGGCATTTTTAAATACACCTCCTCTATTTCTATCACACTTCCTTCTCTATCATCTTTTGGTGTGAAGTGAAGAAAAGGATTTTAGTATTTCAGAATTCGATCCGGAGATAAATAACGTCCGATCAAGAATTTATTGGCTTAGGAACTGAATACGAGTTATCCCAAACGATTCATCATTTAGTGGAGTTAAAAAAAAAAATTGTATTTTGATTTTCCATCAAAATCAGTTAATATAATTCATAACTTAATTTAATTTATTTTTTTAGGGGAACTTAATTTTAATTTTTTTATTTAAATTTAATTTACTTGAAAATTATTTTGCTTTTAGTTATATGATTCCAATTATATTACTTTTATAACTTAATACTCAAGTAGATTCTTAATATTTTTTTAGATGATTTATTATGTAAAGGGGTTAGTCAATTGGTTGCTTCATTATGCAGAGCATTGGGTATTGAAGTTTTATTTCTAAAAATTGGCAATTAGTTGCAAGAATCAAACGCCAGACTACATACTTAAACCAATGTATCATTCCCACTGCATTGTATTAAACCATTTTACATTTGTTGTGTGATTGCTTAAAAGCCATGTGAAAATTGATGTTCTGACATTCAATAGTTTCTAATAACATATGAAAATTCCTTAAAAGCCTCCAGTGGTAGTTAACTACTGTTGAGCAATCCGGCAGCAGTTAACTGTCGTTGGTGCCAGCGGTAGTTAACTGCCGTTGCGTTCTGTTATAAGATCAGACCAGACATAGGAGTTTCCAAAACTCCATTGTTGCGGATTGAAGTTCAAGAGGTGCCAAATTTCCCGATTGTTGCGGATTTGACGCCAATTACGCTCACAAAATCAAGTAAGTTGTTACTATCCTACATTGTTGTTTTGTGATTGATTTGTTAGTTTTTTTTGGTTAAATTGTCACATAATTTGGTTTTGTTGATTTTATGATTAGATGTTAGATTAGAGTGGAATACAAAATTGTTGTATAATTGTTAGAATTGTTAGGTTTAGGTATTGATTTTATGATTTTATGATAGTTTAGGTTTATGTTAGAATTGTTAGAATTGTTTAGGTTTAGGTTGTTATGAATTGTTAGAATATGGAAGTTTTATTGATTTTATTGTTTTTATGTTTTTATGTTTAGGGTTAGGGTTAGGTTTTGATGATAGTTTAGGTTTATGACATTGTTGTTTAGTTTAGGTTTTGATCGTCAATTTTTTTTATGTAGATATGTCTCAGAATCAAAATCAGGGTAATGTTCAGTTGAACAAAAATGAGGGTGATGGGAAGAAAGAAAAATCGCTTATGACATGGCACGAAATTGTTTGTGATGGTTCCGTATAAAAAGAAGGATTCGAAGGTGTCGGTGTACAATCAGTCGAGGTTAAGGAGGAGCGGGAGGACATACTATTTTGGTCCTCAACCTAAAGCAGGTGCCCCAGGGACTGGCGAGGACAACCCACTTGACTTGTGTGACGAGGAAGATGTTTGAATGTAATGTCTTGTAATGCCTAATTGTTTTAGATCTTTTTTATGTTTTTTTTATATGTCGCGCACATTTTGCTACATTTTGCTTGACATTATGGTACTTTGAATAAAATCGTGTTTCGAATAATTTCGATTTAAGTTGCGAATTGAATAATTTCAATTAAAAATTGTGTATTTGAATAAAGACTAATTAAATCTAACGTGAATTCGAATAAAAATTGCGTAATGAATAAACAAATTCGAAAAGTGAATAGATAAATTATTGTTTCATTCAAAACAACATGTATTATGCATAATCAACTATATATGTTAACACATCAAATTCCTTCATATAAGACGAGTCATCACATAAAGAATGAGGTGCATTCCGTGACACTCATCTTACATGAAGGAATTTGATATCATAACTCATATAGCTGATTCTCAATAATACATGTTCCTAAAAATGTCTTATCATTACATTACATTTGGGTTGCACCTTCAAACTACAACAATTGTCTTACCTCTAAAATGGTAAATTCAAACTCGCTAAACACCAGGACTCAAGCATTCACCCGGAAGTTTTATTATTCCATTCAAAAGATTAAATTCTTGTTAGGCTTGGTTTAAATGATGGTATTCAAGTGTCAAAAGAATGAGGTGCATTCTGTGACACTTCAATACCTTCATCTAAACCAGCCTAACATGAATTTAATCTTTTGAATGAATTTAATTTTATAAAATTCAAAAAAAAAATTTATAAATTTAAGCAATATAACTCCATTATAACAAGTATTCATAATATTTGTCAATAGCATTACAGATCTACAACATAACTCTATTAAAATAAATAAATCAAAAACTAAAAATTATAAAAATATATATACTAACTAAAAATTATGACAATAGCCTAAGTGATTACTTACTTGTGATTTAGTGGAGAAAAATTTGGATGATTTGGTAGAGTTTTTTTAGAAAGAGAGTGAAAGAAAATTGAAATTTTGAGAGAGAGAGCGAGAGTGATGAAAGAGTGAGTGTCTGGAAGCTGGGTTATGAGAATATGTAACTCGTGCAACGGCAATTAACTACCGCTGGCACCAACGGCAGTTAACTGCTGCCGGATTGATCAACGGTAGTTAACTACCGCTGGAGGCATTTAAGGAATTTCCATGTGTTAATATGACCTTTTTGAAGTCAGAACAGAAATTTTCAAGCCATGTAGGTTTGACACCCATTCATGGTTAGCTTGCATAATGATCTTACTAAGAATGATCTTGAGATATGGTTCAAAATGCATGCAACTGATCAGTATAACACACTCTTTGTTATTGGATGTTGATTTATTTAGAAGTCTAGAAATGACGAAGCTTTCTCTAATTTATTCTTAGACAAATTTACTCTTTATAATTCCACCATGAAGATTTTTGGAGGTCCTTCTCTTATCCCTTCTCCTAGATTGGTTTCTTAGCACTCTCGTTCTGATAATGTGATTAAAGATAATGTTGGTGGTAGTTCGATTGGTAACCCTGGTAGATCAGGATTTGGGGGTCTCCTCAGGAATTTTCAAGATGGTTGGATCATTGGTTTTACTAGAAGTTGTGGTCATACTACTAATATTAATGTGGAGCTTCCTGCTATTTCTTATGTGTTACTAATCACTTGGGATCTTGGTTTTAGTGATATCATTTGTGAGTCAGACTCTAACATTAACTTTTATCAAGGATGATGTCCTACCTACTCATCCTTATGCTCCTTTTATTCATAAATTATAGCAATGTTATTTTTTTTAAAGTAGGTTAATGATATAAATTCGCAGATGAATAAGTGACAAATGTGCGGTTCAAACCTTAACTCATATATATTGTAACGTCTCTACTAATTGAGTTAAGTTTGAACCATCAATCTTAAAAATTATATTTAACTTAAACATAAATATAAATTTATTTATATTAAAGAAAAAATATATTTTTTATGTAAAATTATTATTATTAATTTAAAAAGATCTTATGTAACAATTCACTTTAAGCCTCAAAACATATTAGGTTGGCACTATATAAAGGTGGGGTTAATGGCTATTCTTCGGGGTTTTCTTCTAGCTTGAGAGACAACCTATCCTTCGTTGACCTTTGAATCTAATTCTTACTACGATCTTTCTTTTATCACCGATAAAGTGCCTTATACTCACCATGCTTTGATTGTGTATCACATTTAGAGGTTTATGGTACAAATGTCTTTCACCCGCATCTTAAGGGAGGACAATACTAGTGTGAATTGGTTGAGTAAGAGAGAGTATCGTGGTCATTCAAGTATTTAAATACATAGAAGATTACTGGAACCAATAAAACTAGAGAAAACATTGAAACATAGATAAGATTTTTGGTGATTTATTGCAAATGTAAAAGATGATTTAGATAAAGATGAGAACTAGGATTTGAATTGGAAATAAATCTAGAAAAACCAATAGTGTTTGTAGAAAAACCTTGGCCATTGCCCATACTGACTTTATCAATGCCATGAAAGGGTCAACTTTGAGATATATGGCGTTGCCTTGTGGTGAGAGGTCCCTGAGTCCGGATACCAACTTTGTGTGTCAAAGACGCTAGGTGCAAAATAATTTTGTTGTGTTATAAGGGACAAATTGTTATTTCCATACAAGTTGATGGTAACATTTGATGGGTGGGATTGGAGGAGAGAGTAAGAAAATTACTCTTCTCACGTATGAAATTGCTCATTCACTACATTAGCGGTAGTTAACTGTCGCTCGACATTTTTTCAGCGATAGTTAACTGGCGCTCGCACTTTTAAGATCAGTTAAATCGACTTCAAAAGTGATTGAACCGTATTAAAAGTGTCAGCCGTTGAAAAATATCGAGCAATAGTTTATTGCCGCTGATACAGTGAATGAACAATTTCATAAGTGAAAAGAGGAATTTTCATAAGATTAAAAGGCTTACCAAACTGATACAAGCATCAAACAATATTGTGGACATATTTTTTCAAAGATTGCTCTCTAGACTTCAAAGACCGCTATCACACACCTGGAAATGACCTTTAATACCCCTAACTACAATTCGATGATTAATTTTTCTTTTGAAGTGAACGGTAGTTAACTGTGTTGAGGGTCTTTTGGTCATTTCTAGGTGTGTGAAAGCAAATCTTTTAGTGTAGACAACAATATTCTATTTTCCACACACTTGATAGGTAGGGTGTGGCCTCTCTTTACATCGTCCACAACATTCATATAAACATTCAGACTATTATTTTTTTTCCATCCTACAAGCTTATGGTGGGCTCTACTTTTTTTTTTCTTTTCCAAAAATACCTTTTGGTCGAATTATGAAATCCGAACAATACTATAGGTAGTTTCGAATTATGAAATCCGAAATAGACTAAAACATAACAAATGTGATGTGATAGATATCAAAGGTCTCTACTAACCATCATAAGATCCTCGCAAAAAACTGCAAAGCAATTTCAAGGATCGAATGAGCGGTCAACAATGACCATGATATCATAAAACACCCATAACAAAAAAAATGAGAAAGAAAATGAAAGAATAGATGAAAAATGGAGAATGAATGAATATGTTGAAGCAAACAAGGCTATTTATAGCCACAAACCTATCCTAAATTGTAACTACAGTCATAGGAAATGTTTACAATGCCTAAACCTACCAAAAATATGTTAAACACGCGAAAAATCGTCCAAATTTTGGTGTAATACCACCGTCTACAGTCTAGAATGGTTCAAATTATATATGTTGAAAACCTCAAAAATATTTCAGATTATGTAATCTGAATTATCCTATATTGTGTTTAACCTTGATCTTTGGAGGTTTTTCATGGTAAATAACACAGGAAGAAAGTAAACGACATAGTTCAGCAGCATAAAACAACATAATAAAAGAAGTGATGATAAAGGGGAAAGTGTTATAAGAGGTTTTTTGAAACTTGATCCAGATAACCTGTCAACCGACATATTTTTATCGACATAGCAACTGGATTAGGTTCACAACAACCTCTTCGTATTCGATTTTGCATAATCATGATGAAAGGCAAGGTGCTTCAAGCGGTTTTTTTTAGTTAGAGTTTTTCCACATTTTGAATACGTGAAGTCTCTCCACAACCATCATCCTCACCACCCCTGTATATGTTGAACTCTTAAAAGCTATTGGATCTAAGGGTAAAGAACCTATTCATCTCTCTGATCTATGTTCAATTTATGACTCATCATCTGAGATTGAATTTGACTCTCCAATAGATAATGTAGGCCTTGCTCAATCTTGCATTCGAGCAAAATTCATTCATGACTACCAAAACAAACCAAAACCCTCTTTTGTCATCATAACTGGACTATCAGATGACTACTCATCACCTGAACTTGAACATGAAACCAATCATTTGGCCATTGTCCCTAATAGTCAAGTTATTGACATTCCTTACCCAAAACCTATCTCAGCTGAAGTTGAAGTTACTGGCATTGAGTCATCTTCTAATGCTCACTTAATGGATGTTGATTTTGTACAAGCTTCAACTGAGAACATTTATGAAAGGTTTAATCTTTAAGTTCTTTTAGTATCTCTTTGGTCTCATAAGTAATAAAAAAAAGCCTATTTGAGTCCTTTAAATTAATTTTCATTACAAGTTTTAGTCCCTTTAGTTAGGTTTAATAAAAAAAAACGTTAGGTTTAATGAAAAACGTTAACTGATGTACACGTGCCATTTTCGCATTGGCTAGAATATATATTCATCTTCTTCCCCCTCACCTTCATCTTCTTCAAAAATCTTCATAAAACATTCATTCACCTTCATCAAACCCAGAAGAAGAAAAAAAATTAAACAGCAACACTCATCAAATAAAACTTTGCCCTTATCATATAAAATCCAAATCTAAACCTATTATCATTAAGATTAGTGAATCTCACCTAGAACAACAACAACCTTACCAATATTCAAACAGTAGCGAGAAAGGGACACCGTCAGACCACAAGCTTTCAGCACCAACAAACAACCACCAATTATAACCAATCATGTGTTGAGGATAAAATCCTTATTTGATGTTTTAAAGATTACAAACATTTAATACTACCTCTTTGAGATATTATTTTGAAATCTCCAAGAGAGATACCTTTAGAAATCTCCAAGAGAGATACCATTAAAATCTCCAAGTGAGATACCATATTCAACCAACACCCACCAACATACAAAGTAACTAG
>Ga0228711_1002492_pt1 | contig 28364 bp, 29 predicted proteins | sample MedpolnodulmetaG_2_FD_177996 | JGI IMG/M metagenome (GOLD analysis project Ga0228711, IMG submission 177996) | Root nodule microbial communities from Medicago polymorpha collected in Santa Monica, California, United States - brown nodules | ecosystem: Host-associated > Plants > Roots > Nodule... | reverse complement strand
AAAAAAAAAAAAAAAAAAAAAAAAGAGTAAGATCTTTATAAAAAAAAGACAGTGACATGTTTAAGATACAAAATATGTAATAGAGACAAATTTTTAAGGAAACAATATTTGAATGATAAAAGTTAGCATATTTTTTTTTTATAATTTCCGTAAAATTCTTCCTCTTTTGTTGGTTAAGATAGAAAAAACTGAAAATCTAAAATTCTTTTAGCACGAAATGTTGCAGGTGGCATAGAAATTGAAATGAGAAGAAAACGTGGAAAGAGAGAGGAGACCAGTGGTGAAAATAATTAAGAAAGAGAATTAATGGGACCAGAAAAGTAGGAAATATAGAATTAAAAATAAAAATTAATTCGCAATTACAGGTTTGTCTCTTCGTTTCTCTTTTTTCAAAAAACAAAATAAAGGTCTTTTTCCTTTGTTTGTTTTCTGGTAGCTCGATATTTAAACATCTTACTCAACATCTTATTTGTGTCTGATGTTGCAACATCGTATAAAACATCTGAAAGCTAGTGCGTCAAAATTTCAATTAGCAACCATGTTCGTTTGCATCCAGACATAACTCGCATATCCGGCGACTCCTTTTGACTAGTTAGGGTCGAAATCTGCCCTTAGTACTCGTCCTGAGGTTGAAAAGAAGCTCACGGCCTTTGAGCTCAATACTTTGTGTAATTTCCGCTGTGGCAGCCCCTTTTGTAATTGATTTGAATGTTTTAATAAAAAGAAGCTTAAAAGCCTTTTTCCTTTCATTGTTGTTGTTTTGTTTTTGTTCCACTCGGGCTTTCCCTTCTTCTTTTGTGTTTGTGCATTTTATTTCATGCCACGTTGGGTACTATTACCCGGGCGTCTCGTCCATGTCGTGTTGATGCATTTTGTTTCATGCGGCGCCCGGTTCTGTTTAGTCTGCTCTAATGCATTTTGTTTCATGCGGCGGTAGGTTTAGGCTCCTAGCGCCTTTTCACGTTGATGCATTTTGTTTCATCCGGCGCCCGGTTTCTTTCGGTCCGAATTGATGCATTTTATTTCATATGGCGGTACCATATTTGCTTTATCCTTAATTGGCCGCCTGAGGGAACATGTTTGGCCAAGGCTTAGTTCTCCCTTTAGGGCGTTTAGGGGCAAGACACTCTACATTGGGGTTTTTAATATAATTTTTATTATATTTGTTATATTATTATTATTGTCATTGAAAAGAGAAATGTGGTTTGTTGAGTTTGTTACATTTGGAAGTCACAAGTATCTATATCTATCTATACTTTTAATTTTAATATATATATATATATATATATATATATATATATATATATCGTTTGTAATTTACACGCAAGTTTCTATAAAATATCGTTGATAATCTATACGCGTTAACACAATAAAAATAGCGGAAAGACAGTCACGTAAGTAATTCAATACTATATATAATATTGAATTGGAGATTTATTTGTATTTATGTTCTTAGGTTATATTAATCTATGTTTTAGAGTAATATTAATTTAGGATATGCATTTATAAACATGCTATCTCCTAAATGGATCATCCCTATTTAGGGGGAAATTGATTTGCTTACAGAAACCAATTCAAACAAGTCAAAACTGATACACAGTAGAAAACAAGCAATAGATGATGAATTCGTAGTTATTAATGACAATGGACGAAGGAAGTTCGATTACGAACTCACGATAGTGGATGCCCAAAATCACGGGATATGAACTTATTCGATTACCTACTTATGATGGATGAACCCATGATATGTTTTTGTGTTGATCATTGTGTATCTCCGTTTTATTTGCTTTGAAAAACATTGTGTATCAATTTTTCTTTTGCTTTGAAGAACATTGTGCATATGTGTTTCTTTTGAAATGAACACCATAGTATACATGTGTTGAAGAAACTCTGAACATCATGTTTTATTTTCCGTTTGTTTATAAGTTATGACTATTTCTGTTGCATTTCATTATGGAGGTCGATTTGTTAGGGATTGGTGTATCAATCAATTATAAAGGAAGGGAGGAAAAATTGTTTGAAGGTGAAAACAATAATATTCTCATTCCCTTTAACAAAGTGTAAAGATTAAATAACTAAATTTCTATTTAGGTTTTGTTTGGTAAAAATAGCGGATAGTTGATAAGGTAGCTAATAGTTTATAACTGATGACTTATAACTGATAGCTTATAGTTCATGACTGGTGACTGATAGTTGATAAGATAATTGAAGTGTTTTGTAAAAATAACAGTCTAACTAGCTGATAAATGTAAAATGACATAAAAAGACATTTTTAATTCAAAATAAAATTTATATCAATTAATTTTTAAGCATTTAAAATTTAATAATTTAAATTTATTAATTTAATGTATCATTTATATTATATTATTAAATTAATTTTTATTTAATAAAATTTAAGTATAATATTTATTTCATTTAAATGTTTATACTTTACTCCCTTCGTTCCAAAATGTAATCAAAAATTAATCAACAAAAGTTAATGTATGTTGTTCAAAATTTGTATCAGATACATCAACCTACATTGACCTATTTTTACTTACATTTTAAGATGGAGGAAGTATAAAATAATTAAACGTAACAATAGGCCATTGCTCAAAGGTATTATCAGTATATGTATTGGTAACAACAAAAGATAGTTACACCGAATAATATGAAGATAAAAAATCACAAAATTAGTATATGTATATATTTTTTTTTAAATAGAATTAGTATATGTATTTTTAACAATATTATTAGTATATGTATTATTATCAATATTAATTGTATATGTATTATTACTTGAAGGTGATATATTGACAACTGAAGGTATACTGTACCAAAAGATTGATTAAAAATTCTGCCAAAGAAACAGGAAGGCATTAATATAACGTGTATTATTTTAAATTATAAAGAATAAAAGTGGATTTTAGTTAAAATAATAAGGTAAAAATGAAAGAAGAAAATGACAAGTTATAAGCTATAAGCTCAAATATTATTTAAAATAGCGTTTGAAAAATAAATTATAAGCTCCTGAAATAAACTATAAGCTCGTTGTGTCAAGACCGTTACAAAACGGTGATTTTTTTTGTCAGATGAACTTATAAATTATATGCTATAACCTATAAACTAGCTTGTTGATCTTGCCAAAGAGAGCTTTAATTGTAAATATTTTACCCTCTATATTTGGCTTTGAGCTCTCTACTAGAGGTAACATTTTTTGTTTTAATACTAGTAGGATAACCGTGTATTTGCATAAATGTATTCTATTTTTAGCATATGTGCTAAAATAACAAAGAAAGTAAAATAAGAAGAAAATATTAGACAAATGAGAGAGCAAATACAAAATTTAACGTTAACGATCTTCATCTTCTAAGTTCAAAGTGATTAAAAAAAAAAGAGTTAATTAATAGATAATAGGTACACTCCCTCAAAAATAGGTAATAAATACACAATACATAATTGTAATTGATTTTTAAATTTACCATCACTTTATATTTGTAATATATATATAATATTCATTCTCACATGTATGATTACAAAAATCGTATTGAATACATGAAAACAAGGAAATTGTATTCTTTTACAAGATGTAATGATGGTTACAAGTATGTTAGTTGGTGGTGTTTATTGTGATTGAAATGAACGATTTTAAGATGTATATTTAATTCATGAGAAGTAGAATCAATCATGTATGATTTTATCTAATACTCAAAACTGGTTTTTTTAATTTAAAATGATATATTTAAATTGTTTTTATCATTTCTTTAATTACTATCCGCAACACTTAATTTTATAACATTATCAGTTTTTTATTAATTTATAGTTAAATTATCAATCATAAGTATGAAGTTTGATTTCTAATTTGAACAATACATGATAGATTTTACTCACTTCGCTGGATTTTTGATTAAAAGAGACTCTTTCCCATCGAATTGGAAAGAAGATATTGTACTTTCAATTTTATCCATCTTTTAAAGTTTAAAATATCAGCGTCATAATATTCGAAACAATCAAAATATGTAAATATAATTATTTTTTGGAATTTTTTTTAAAATAATTATAATTTTCTAAAGAAAAACAGTAATAAAAAATAGAAATATTCAAGAAAAAAAAACAGTAATTTGAGAGAATTGGAGGTAAAGTATTTGAACTAAATTTTAATCTTGTAGTCATTTAGTGTCTTTAATATTTCTTAATCTTTTTAATTGTCTTAAATTTTTTTGTGTTCATTGCGTTGTATCATCAATAGAATTTCTTTAACAAGACAAAAATCAGCAATAATCATGAATAAAAAAGGTCAATTCACTTCAAAAAATTACGAAACTTTTACTATAGACACTAGCGGAAAGACGGGCACTACCGTACCCGTATGTCCGCTCTTTCTACTGCGCTAACGCATGTGATTATTTTATTATGTTTGTTTGTATAATTTTGATTTTAATTTTTAAATTTTTAAATATTAATGGAAATTATTGATATATTGATTTATAAACAAAATATTGTCAAGGCATATAACAAAATTATTTATGAACTCAACATATTTTAGTTTGCCTGCATATAAAAGGCAAAATTACATTTTTAGTCTCTTAACTTAATTTCAGGTAACAGTTTGGTCCTTTATCTTTTTTTCATTTCAATTTGGTCCTTTTTGTCCATTTTCATATACATTTTCAACCTTCAAATCTTATATTCTTTTGCAAACATATACGAGAATCGTAGATTTGAAGACTGAATGACCATAAGAAAATAAAATCATGAATTTTAAGATTAAAAATTCATATGAAAATGGACAAAAAGGACCAAATTGAAATGAAAAAAAGATAAAGGACCAAATTGTTACCTGAAATTAAGTTAAGGGACTAAAAGTGTAATTTTGCCGCATATAAAATAAAGATAAAATAATGATCATTTATTGTTTATTCTAATAGTAATTAGTAACATCATAATATAAATGAATAAATTCCTTAAAAAAAACATAAATGTATAAATGACATGTTATGTAAATCAAACATTGATATGATTGCGATAGAATAATATCTTTAAAAACTACATTTTTCGTATAGTCCATCCTCTTCTTCTATTTTCCCTTCTTTAATGAGAACTTTTGTTGAATTTTGAGAAACTCCTCTTGATAAAGCTACATATAATTGACCATGGATGAAAACATGTCGTGGAACATAGATTCCGACATTGGGAATAGTCTGTCCTTGTGTCTTATTTATGGTAATAGCAAAACTTAGTCTAACGGAAACTGTTTTCTACTAAGCACAAAGGGAAATCCTGAATTCGCATTTGTTTTTAATTTAATCCTGGGCAAGAATGCTCTTTTTCCAGCATTGCTTCCTATTAGGATTTCCACATCCAACATATTCTTAAATAAACTACAACATAACAATCGTGTCCCATTACACAGGCCATCTCTAGGGTCTATGTTTCGCAACAACATCAAAGGTGCACCTTTTTTTACCTTTAAAAATTCATAGTTGTGAAAATTTGATTGGACACGTTAGGCTCAACGATATCATTAGTGCATGATAATTCAACTTCATTTCCTTTTCCTTTTTCTTTCTGTCGTTTATAATTTTCTTGTCTTTGAAGTAGTCGTTGTTGTGTTTGTTCATTGTCTTTACTATGTTTTCTTTTCCTTTCATATTATGCCCTTACTTTCTGGTGATCCTCCCTCGATAGTTGACTTTTGCTATTTCTCATTTTTCAAATAAGAATCGTCAAAATTAAAATATTAATTAATAATGAAAGAGATTTTTGATTTTTGTTTTAAAGGAATAATAATGAAAGAGTTAGTAAAAGTACGTACCATGCATATATTTAATTTTTTAAACAAAAGAAGGCATGAATTTTTGATATATTTTATCAATGTATGAACTAGGTCGCAAACCCGTGCTATCGCACGGGTCAAGGATGGGGTACGTATAGAACCCACTGAAAAAAATTGCATACAGAAAGTAGAGTTTAACTAAGTAGAATCATACTGTAACCAGATATGACCAAACGAATGAAAACAACAATCATCGAACATTTTGAAAGACTTCATGGTAAACAACGTTGGACGTAACATGTGAATATGCACCATCTTCATCGGTTATGAGTATCTTTAAGCCACTTTTGGAGGTAACCCTTGACACGGCAACATACAACTGGCCATGTGAAAAAACTGATTGTGGAAGATACACGCCAACATGGCTAAGCGATTGTCCCTAACTTTTGTTAATAGTCATAGCAAAACAAACTCTGATAGGAAACTGTCGTCGCTGAAAAGCGAACGGAATCCGTTTGTCAGACGGCGTCAGTGATAACCTTGGAATGAAAACTTTATCACCAATATTGGATCCAGATGTCACTATTGCCTCCAAATCATACGTCCCCATCTTTGTAATTATCAATCTGGTTCCATTGCATAAACCTAGATTTTGATCAATGTTTCTCAACAACATCACAGGAACTCCTACTTTCAATCTCAAAACATGATTCGGAAGCCCAGAAGTAGTTATTGTATTCAAAAATTCAGGAGTGTGCACATCACCTAGACCACCGCCAGTGGAGTTAGCAACGCATGGAGAATCACAGCTTAGATAACTCCTATCCTCACCAGGCATCAAATCCAAAACATATTGATTGATTGTATCAACGATGGCATTGGTTGGGGCCAATATAGCTCTATCTGTGAAGAAGAAAGGATCATGAATATTATCGAAGAGGTTTGGATATGTACTATAAACAATGGCTGCAAGAGGATCACCGTAACTTGGAATAAGCAAATCATCAAAAACAGTGACTGATATGTCCACATCATTACTATCTCCGATAGTCCCGTCTCCAATTGCTAGTATCCACTCTGCAAATGACCTTCTTTCAAAAGCATCAATATCAGAACCAGCAGATATAAGTCTCACATTCCTTGTAAGTGTAAGAACCTCGCAGGAATCCCATAAATATGATGAATTTATTGAAGCATGGACAATCTCTTGTCTCGAACCTTTCGGTATTACTGGAAGTATCTGTCGAAAATCTCCACCCAACACAACTACCTTCCCACCAAACGGTATATCTGTGTTTCCATTATTAGACGAACGAAGAACATCTCGGAATGCACGATCAACAGATTCAAAACAATGTTTATGTAACATTGGAGCCTCATCCCATATGATTAACTTTGCCCTAACTATTAATTGTCCTAGATCGCTATTAGGACAGATATTGCAGGAGGATGTTTCATGAATCTCAATAGGGATACCAAACCTCGAATGAGCGGTTCTGCCACCAGGAATGAGCAAAGCTGCAATACCACTTGAAGCAACTGTAATAACTATCTCTCCTTTTGATCTTAATGCAGAAGCCATTGATCTCCAGAGGTATGTTTTGCCAGTTCCTCCATACCCATACAAAAAGAAAAGACCCGGTTTTTTTTCACTCACTCTTTTCATGATGGTATCATATACATTTCTTTGCTCTGAGGTCATTGTTGACATAAGTTTACGATGCTCTTCTTCCAAAACAGGTCTATTGTAATGTAACTCATCATGAATCAACCTGTTGGTAATCTCCGGCACCAAAGATCTATCTGGCTGGGGCATCTCTGGGTAATTTTCAATACTCTTACCATGACCTTGTAAAGAAATCTCAATTTCAGCTAGAGCATATGTTTGTAATTGATCCGGTGTAAGCACCAAGTCTGCATATCCAATAAATTACATAATTAGTGAGAAGATATGGCCAGAATCATAAAATAACAAACAAATTAGTTAGGTATGAAGGAATACCGTCAAATTGGAGGAGTCTTCTTTGTTTGTATAGAATATCTTCTGTCAAATGTTCCCATGTTTTGTCCCATACAACAGCTGGCCTAGCAATTTGCTTTGCTAGCAACAACGATACGAATAAATTGCGCAGAAAAGTCCCCGTTCCCCAATGGCTTGCTTCGATAATTGCATCAATGAATTCCTTATCATCCTCAAGCAACCCTAAAGCATAACACACATCTTTGAAACTATTTTTCTTGACACCATCAACCGTTTTTATATCATCAAACGATGTTGGCCCTTTGATATAATTCAACAATGTCCTCAAGTAAAACATTTCTCCAGAACCTGGAGGAATAAAATGAATTCTACCAACCGCAAACCCTTGCTTCCGCGGAGTCCATACATGTTTATCTGATTTCCACACAAATTTTCCAGGAAATTGACTATACGTTAAACTCCTTGCTTCAGGATATCTCATGTTTGCCTCAAACCATGCCAAAAATTTAGTCCTATGAATGATTGGATTATCAATGACATCCTGAAGATCATCGTCGTCACCATATATCACACACTGTTCATTTTCCAAGTGAAAACTAAGTCGTTGCACTGATGGCTGTCTGAAGTTAACATCGAATGAAAATATTCGCCACGCAGCTTCACATGCAGACAAATATCTACAGTCGTAATACATCTTTATTTCGTCAATACAGTGTGACTGATTATCAACATTACCAGACTTATAGAATGCAACTGTGACACGGTCATGACCTTTGTTGACGTACTTAAATAAATATTTGATAGATCTTGATTGATTGCACCACTCAACGTTGATGTGAGCATTATACTTCAACAAAAGATGCTTGTTATACGGCACGACAAACCTATTGTCTGCAAATGAGTTCCCCTTTTCAACATAAACACCGTTATCTCTTCTTCTATACACAGGATAGCCATCAGCATCAATTATTGTTTCTGCCGCAAACTTCTTTGGGAAATGTTTTGTACATTTATTATTATTGTTCATGCACGGAGAACCTGGGTTTTGATGGCCACATGGACCATGTATCATTAGTGAAGATACAATCTCAAACAGTCGAGGTTCAGTTGCTTTGTCTGGAATTTCCGCACATATGACTTTGTCGATACTTTTCGCGTGTACATATCTATGCTCTGGATGGAGGAAAATCAATATATGTGCATGAGGAAGCCCACGCTTTTGGAATTCAATTGTGTAAATCACTGGAAGGAAACAATATATCAGATATACCCTCTAGATAAACCGAAGAGGTTCTTGAAAGCAGTTAAAGGTCAAGATAAACAGTAGAGGAATAAATTATATTATATAAACAGGTACGTTATATTAGATAAACAGTTACCTGATTTCACCTTGCCAAACACATTTCCTTTCTTTATTTCCTTTATTAAAAGATCAAGCTTAATTTTGAACAATCGACTCACAAAATCAGGTCGATCCTCTGGTTTTAGATGATATGTTTTGAGGAAATCAACCAACTCCGGCCACTTGTGGTTGCAAGTGAATGTAATAAATAAGTCAGGATATCCTGCCCAACCACAGATGGCCATTGCATCCTGGTAATTTTGAATCATGTATCTCGCACCACCGACAAAGGTCGCAGGCAGAACAATTCGCTTCCCAAATCTAGATGGATCAGTTTCTCCCCTTAACACAGCATCTGTAAGGCCTTTATACATCTCAGCTCGCAATTCTTTTTGGTGAAGTCTAATATATTTTAACCTCGATGATTCAACAATACTGAATGAATCAACCATAAACTGTTGGAGCAACCTCTTAGAGAAAATGATTGTTGAGCTGTCAATCGACCTCTGTTGGATTCTGTAGGCAAGCCACTCTTTTTGCGATATATACTCTCTGGTAGATGATTCTGGATCATGTTCCTCATCAAACGGAACGTCTCTTCGAAACCCATCTTCTCCTATTGGAAAGAGAAGCGGATACTGTAATGGAAAATACGCAGGCTCAAAGACAGAGACACGTTGTAATAATCTAGACTGAGTCTCAACGACAACATCTCTCTCAAAATCAGCAGCATCAAAGTCACCAACAATCAACGCTGCCACTTCTGAGGCGGAAGGAAGGTTGAATCTTCGTCCATCACGACCTCTCTTGCCCAAAATTCGGAGACGCATGTTTGCGTGTCCTGGTTGTTGAACAATGGTATCTCGGATAGCCCTGTACGTTTGTACATATGGGTTATACTCATCAAGCAGTTCTTTTAACTTGCCGATAAGCATGGTCTTCAAAGCAAAATCTCCGTCATCCATGCTGCAACAATCAACCAGAAAATACAAATATTAATTATTAACTCGGAAATGACATACATGGGGACGTATATAAACCACGCGCAGAGAAGGTAAAGAACTAACTACCATTATGACACAGATTAAGTAATGACCATTAAATACTTGGGAATGTTTTTGTAGAAGAAGTGCATATGAAAAAAACTAAGTTACCTAACAGAAGCCATTCTATTGGTGATTTCATTTTCAGTATCATAAATATAAAGCTGTGCAAATTTGGGTGGCTTTTCAGGCATTGGCAATAAACTTCCGATGAAGTGATAATTTTCGCCATTCATTACAAACATGGGAGGTGCTCTTCCGTTATTCTGTGTATTGTCGACTCTGCCTCCCATTGATGTGAATGCAAACATGCTATTAAAGGACCGGATGTTATCCATGAAGAATCTGCCAACTCTATCATGCTTATGGTACATATCATGCAAAAACTGAGGAAGGCGTTCGTACGGAGGAAGGACAACCCTACCCTTCAGGCAACACATTGAGAACCGAGGAATCACAGGTTTAGTGTGCTTCGGTACCCGCTCCTCATACCACATCATTGCACCGCACTTTTGACAAAGGTATGTTGGACCCCCAATATTGAGATATTCAGATTCTTGGTCTCCTACAAAGCAACTATAAGTATAGATAATAATTTTTATATGCCAAAATGACAACAATATACCTGAATCAGCCATATCGATAAATTCGTCAGCATCCTCGTCAGCACTACTTGTATCTAAATCAACAACCACACGAATAGTAATGTTATATAAAATAGACAAACAAAGATATCGACAGGCACACAAATGAATAAACATAGAAGGAAACCAACCAGAAGACGATGAAATATCTGACTGGTTTGCATTGGTTTCGCACCCATTTGGTACTGAAATTGGTTGGACTCCACTACCTACACACAAAGAAAACAACTAAAATTAAGCATCACAACACCTGTGAGAAACTTCTTTCAACAAAATCTTCGCATAACAACTTCACACCCCATTAGGAAAATCCAAAATTTATAATGGTTGGACCACCTATTTGAGACAGTTTTGATCCCATAAACTCGGAAAATGGTTTGCAGAACCTCACCTGGGTTAATGGGTGCATCAGAGTTATGCATATTGTCATCATAAAATGGACCACCTGTTTTTTATGAAGTTTACAGTCACACATCAGGTGGGTATTACAGTAAAGTTATTGAGCAAATAAAAACTTCTAAGTAAGACAAACGACAAGAACATGACAACCATACCTTGATTCGCTGGTACATCTTGGTCCTCGTGATTCAAACTACATACCAAGTCATTGTCTCCGAACCCATCCGTAACAGCTAGGAAATGTAAACATCGATGTTATATATAATAGAAAAACAAAGAGACCAACCGCCATACAAATGGATCACTAAAGAAGAAAACAAACCCGAAGGCGACGAAGCATCTGGCTGGTCTGCATAGCTATGGCACGTATAAGTGAGTGACATTCGTTCGACTTCATTTCCTATACACAAAGATCATAATTAAAATTAACTATCGCAACAACTGCGAGAAGATTCATTAACCAAAATATCCTCTATGAACCATTCACATCGCATCTCAAAATTATGAAATCTATAATAGATGAAGCACCTATTCGAGGCAACTTTGAATTAATAAACACGTAAAATGCTTCGAAGAGCCTCACCTGAGTTAATCGGCACATCAGAGACATCCATATTCGCATCAGAGAAAAGACCATCACTATTTGCTGCGGTTTGTGTTACACAACATTTATGGATTACAATAGAGACACGCAACAGGATTAATCATTTGAATAATGCAAATAGCAAGAAACATCAAAATGATACCTTGATTCATTGGTATATCTGTGTCCTCGTGATTCAAACTACAAACCAAGTCACTGTGTCTGAATCCATGATCAATAGCTGACAAACATAAATATTGATGCATATTTATCACACAGAAACGACATAAAGATTGCAATATACACAGAAAAGAGGACACAAATATTACAATTGCTGTGAATAGAGGGGAAACCCATAGATGAAGAAGATGGAATATCTTCTTGCACTGCATAGGCTTGGCAATGCAACCCATATGAAATAGAGTCAGATATAATCTCTGCACACAAAGGAGACAACAGACATTCAGCAGGACAACAGTTGCAACGACATTCAACAAACAAACTCATTGAGATGTGCATGCATAAAACATTTCAGAAACAAACAATTCACACAAGTTAAACTCATATTTCTTGCACTGCGTACGTAATAAACAGATAAACCGCCCGACAGAAACTCGCCTGAATTAAAGGTTGCACCATAATTCTCAAGACTGGCCTCATATACAGCATAATCTGCAATCTCTTAAGTAGTTATTGACACACAACAACGACAGTTAATTAGAGATATTTTAAACGTAGAAAGACCATTCATTCTTTGATACACTATGACTACGACCATACCATGATTCATTTGCACAACATGCTCCTTATTATGAGACCGATAAATGAACTCATTCATCCCCAAACCACGCTCAACGACTGCCATACATAAATTTCGATGAAGTTGTAGACCAGAAAAATAACACAAAAACTATAAAGCATCCATAAAAGAAACTACAGCCGTTACCAGTACTACTAACAACAGGTTGACCACCATATGATGGAACAGAATTATCGTCGACCTGATAATGATGAATAAGCTCCCTCTTATTCAGTGTGTATTTACTAGGACGCAAATGATGGTCACACCGAACCCGTCCAATCTCTTTATGAGCTCCTTGCATGCCTAATAAAGAAGAGAGAAACATTGCACAAAGAACTGAGAGAATGAAAATTGCAAGCAGTAAAGATGAAACAAAATAGTTAGCAGAAAAACTGATGATCCTGATCTTTGATGGCCGAATGTATGCGACAACTAAATCAAGGTCTTGACGGAAGAGAAGGTAAAAGGAGCATATGAACTGGACCAAAAAGACTAACCACTTGCACAACCACCTGATTGACGGATAGTAGTACCATCCAGGCTGAAACACTGTCTGCTGCCATATGGAATTGCAGCAGAATCAACTCTGATGCCTATCCTCTTCAATGGTGGATCTTCAGCAGTGGGAGAAGAAAGTGCTAGATTGTAAAGGAAACCCACATCATAACAGGTACTAATTAACATAATGCAAAGGATGCTGAAAATATGTTGGAAGAAACATGCAAAACTCACTGTTTGTGACATCGGACAAAGGAGTCATGCGCCCTTGGAGTAACCTAAGGCGTTGTCCTTGAGGACGATCAATCTGTGAGACATTCAAATGTCTCTTACGAACACTGTCCATCACAAGCAAATGTTTACAATGAATGAACACCTTGTTAGTTGCTGTATATTATACAATAAGAAACACGGAAAGAGAATCATTCAATGAAATAAATTGGTATAAAAATGCTGCCAGGACATGCAGGATATGATGTAGAAGTGGATTATCTATTTATAAGAGGTGACGTTGTAGGGGTCATAATTAGCAGCATATATGGTGTCACCCTACATCAGGTTTTCCTTTTTGAGGATCCCAACAAAGAAAATAGGTGCAGAAATCAATAGATTCCCCCTATAGTCTATAGAAAAGCATGACATAAATTGCAAATAAATGTCTCCACAATTGAGTGCAAAATCCACCGAAAATTGATAATAGATCAAGCGCTGTGCTTGTCACAGATGAAATCGTCGATAAGAATGTACGCGGCACACATTAAGCACGGTCATTGGATGAACATAACTGCCATATATTCATTCGATGAAGAACTTTACTGTTAAATCCAAACTGGATTGATTGGCATAAAATTGTCTGGATGAATGCGAGCGTCTGTGTTAGAATTGATTCTAAACGATGCCATTGATGTTGCATCTTATCATCATACTCATTTTACACTGGAGGACCATATCAGCTCCAATATATGTTTTAGACTATTCGATTTAGTTCCCGTTGCATCAAGATTAGAACACACATGCAGTCGGTCAACTATGGTGTGTATACAATCACGTGCGCAACAATACGATTCAAAACTTGTAACAATAAAAACAGTCCGCCGATGATGGTCAAACATTTAATAAAATACGACACATACTCTAAACGGTATCCATAGTAACAGACATACAATAATATGCAATCGTCTTGCCTATTTCGCACAAAATGTGGTAGACTTTGAATGAGATAAGTATGGATAATCATATCACAGTGGCTAATTTTTGCCTTGACAATAGTAACCTATAATCGTCAACGTATATGAACACTACATAAGAAAACGACGAACAGGTAAACATATGCATGCACACACATGTATATATTTGTGTGTGTGTGTGTGTGTCTATACATCCACGTATATATATTTTATATGTAGTTATATATTTAGCTTCTTATATATATATATATAAGGAAGAGTCTGTGAAGGTATAGCTAAACATAAAAATGTTCCATAACTAAACAGATTGAAGTAGATAACATTAAGGATAGAGCAAGAGTACTCTCCTCCAGCCCAAATTAACAATTCAGTACATCAATAGAGGAGTACTCAAGGAGGCAAAATACATCAACAAAGGCAAAATACATCAACATATCGATAAGTTAAAGATAGCATTCCAGACTGCATCAGTACATAATAGATTCGAGAGGACGACAACAAAATACGACCAGAAAACGAAGAAAATAAACTTCAACTACTAATAACTTCAAAAGGACCACCAACAAACATTAACAACAGAGTAGCTATACTACTGGATGTCTAGGCAAGGCATCTTTGCATCTTTAGTGGTTGATCCCTCCCCGCCTTCAAATACTACTGCGGGAAGCCCGTCAGCAGCAGAAGCAAGGGGCCTTTTCCCCAACGCCTTGCTGGTTGGTGTTGCATCTCCAATAAGACCTTCATCCTTTTGATTCGATCCACGACCTTCAGCAGGAACCTACGCCAACAGACAAAATTGTTAGTTAGATTATAACTCCCCCGATAAGAGAAAGATTCTCGCATAAGCACGGACACACTAATTTATCGACGTAGATATAGGAACATATAATTACCTCGGAAGTGTCATCAGCTAGTTCAGTAATTTCAGCATGATGGCCTGCATCGTCCTCCCATCCGCTATTCTGCTTTATAGATCTCAATTACTCGGTTAACAATGACCATCGCAAATAAACTGAACAAAATTAAAACCAAGGAATGAAGACAAACTTGAGTTACTACCTTCAGACCATGCAGAATGAGGAAACGATTGATTATTTCATCATCACTTGACATTTTTTTGACAGTGTAGCTGTGCCAGTTACGAAATAGATTTGCATCACTAACTTCAACCTTGAAGAGCATTCTCTTGTCTACGAACGCATTTAATTCGGCTGGGTAGACGGCATTCTGATCCTGGAAAAGACAAAGTTCAGATAAAGTGCGACAACGCATTTCCAACCAGAGTCGAAATAAGCTAACTAATATAAGTAATTCTTAAATGATCTGCATTCAAAAGGTTCATACTGTCTGCATGCCATCTAGTACATCCTACACAGTCCTACCCAAAAACTGAGTTACAACCCGATCGAACAGAATGAAGGTAGTGGAACCAGTGTTATCAATAACCTGTACATGGACCTTAAACCTGCACACAAAACATTACAGAAAATGAAGCATAGGACATCGAAACGACACAAATATTTTGCACAGAAAAAATTACACTATTTGCACTTGCCTAGGAATGGCAGTCCTCGGCATCTTGCACTTGTCACAGTAAAGACTTCCGGCAGCGGTGGTCACTTTAGATGCACACTTTGTGCATGCCTGATAGTACCATCCCAAATGAGTTTCCAGTTCACACGTCCTCACCAAAACAGAGCCAACACACTTCTGCAAAACATAAACACGGTCAAACGAACTTAACAATATATGCTTACATAACAAATAGCTGTGCACCCTAATACTATGAATGAATACCTCTGTCGACTCAATGAGGTCTTCAATGGTCATCCGTGGAGTTTGGATCAAGTCATCGGCTAAAGTCGGCATGTTTGGCCCACTCATTTGACTCATAACTTGGCTGAGTGCAACATCAGCCTCATCTAACCTGCACATTTCAAAGAATTATCACCATTTTACAAATAAACATAGCAGTGGGGCATGGATGAAAATACATACCAGTAAAAACATTGCATACCTTGTCTTATGCATTTAGCAGCATCTTGGTTCCATAGAAAGCATTAGACACTCCCATGACACCTGAATCACAACCACACAAAGATAAACTACATTCTAACATGCCTTTCAGTAACTTGCCATGGGGAAAAAATGCAATATATAATTTTATAGATGAAACCAAAACGGGATCAACCAAAAAATCTCTTTAGCTTGGCAAGCTGAAGGATCATTATTAGAGGTTGCGATGAATCATGAGAATCAATGAATCGTTGCATTCTTCCAGCATAATCTTCCCACAATGTGCAGTGGATCCGATTACTCCTACAAATTGTCATAAAATGCAAATCTATAAGCCAACATTAAAAACACAAACCAAGAGCAAGAGATATCATGGCAATGTGAAGGCGAACCACAAACTGTGACTGTGTATAGAAACTCACTCAAGGTCCTCCAGAGTCAAATCCAGCACCTTGTTCTTTTTGCCATTCTTCTCTGTTTCTTTCACAACATCCCTCTCTGCTACGTGCCCAATAACATCTACATACCATGTCAAACAACATAAGAACACAAATAGAGTAAATTGAAATGAACTTGAAGCAATATACAATGCAAACATTGATATATCTCACCAAGCAATTTATCCTCCCTAGTTGCAGCCAGAACATCCACAAAGGGCAAGAACTTGAAATGGGACATAGGAATGTCAGCATCAGTTACCTTGAATACCTTTGTGGAGGCCATGAAATTGAGCTTATACTTATGGTCGGTACTTTTATAAGCATGGTCATTTGACCCAACCATGAAGTTCTCAAAAACATAAGCACACCCTTCAGCAATATCATCCTTGAACATTGGGATCAGATTTTTCCTCACACTTGCATGAATTTTTCCACACTTCATAGCCAATCAAAAGTAATTTACACATAATTTGTTACCAACAGTTCAATGTCAGCGATGAAAAACATGCAAAACAATTCCTCTACACACACTGTAAGATATAAAGCATAATCTACTTAACAACTATATTCAAACAAAAAACCCTAATCCAATCTATAAGCACTTTTCAACATATAGATGCAACAAACACATAAAACCGTAATTCCAGTTAATAGAACAAATCCACACCTTCTCATCTAGGAAAAGCATTTGGAGGCTTCCATCTTCTGCAGGGTTAACTTTATCTGGAACACTCCATAGATGGATCACCCTAACCTTCAGATGTAAATCAGTCTTCCCACACTTGATTTCAGAAATGGCAGTGAAATTTGTGGTCAAAACTACAACATAATAGCAAATAAGTTAAGACTAAGCGAAACCCAAAAAGCAACAGCATAAAACGTGCAGCAATAAAATGATTGAATAAAAACAACACAAACACTGAATTACCTCTTTTGGTCATCATCTTGCAAGGCAGATACTTAGCAATGCACAGGATAAAAATTGCAGATGTAGTTTTGGGTGCAAAGTGTTGTATTTATAACCATGGTGAAACATACACGCAGGGCAAATACTCTAATGAATTAATTGAAATTATTGACCTTGCACATACAGAGATAAAGTCATGTCGCATTGTTATTGGTTATTCCACAGAAAACAAACATTCCCTTGAAGAAAGAGCAAGCAGATCACCAGCCATGCCATTTGTCCATCACTGCGCACCTACAATAAGTGGGCACAATCTGCGCAGGATCCTAAATGCTGCGCACTCACTAAGATGACATAATAGATGACGGATTGTCTTGGCCCAAGCAGCATGCAATCATGATGATGACATCACTTACATAGTATTTAAGTGTCCTAGGCATGATGCACACTCCAGATGGCAAAAGAATGCGGGAAAAGTAACCAATGATACCTATATGTCAGCTAAACATACGGAGATTCTTCTTCATCATTCCTTATATGCGTCATAGTAGAGCCATACATTGAAATAATAGGTACGACTACAATAGCCTTTGTATCATGCTGCATGAAGATCACACCAGGTCTAAAATATTGAGGTGGCCTAGGCATATTGCAATCATGTAAACAACATAAAAGCACGAGCAAATTGAGCACTAAGAATCATGATCGCCAAACATACAACCTCTGCCATCCACTATTCCATATAGAACCCACAGTAAATTCAAACATCTTCATCATAGTTATTCACTTCATATAAGTACACTGACATCATTTGGTAGCAACCTCATATGTGAATGATCTCATAATGATCTCAGTTCCTAATTGCATGATACACAACTACATTAGCTAGTCTATCTCGTACAGTGGGACAACATTGCTAGGGAATGCAGTCTCCAAAGAGAGCACTTAAGATTTTACGGGCACGACCTCATCAAGATCATAGCACAGATAAAGTATCAGGGATATTCTTATTTATAATCCAGGAAAAAAATAACCTATGATCACACAACTTCACAGTCAAATGAATCTTCTTTTATTGAAATGTTGTACAAAGGGAGAAGAACAAACCCAAATCTGATGATATCATCATTCATTTTAACTGCGAAGGACATTTACTTCGATCAAAATACATCACGCACCATACACATGACATGTTTTCGTTTATGACACCATTATATTAGACGAAGCAGCCCACAAAAAGGGCAAATGATATAGCCGGATCAAGCGTAGCGCAAAAATATTCAGAGTACGCAAGCCATCAGGATACACACATCGATTTGTTCTAATAAAATATAGGCATCGTGGCACACAAAACGACAGTTAATATAGGACTGGTTGTAACAATATAGAACTACCAGCGACATGTTATCTCACCGCGAAACATGAACATCAAACCAAATTCAAATTACCAACTATAGCAATCAGATAGGAGATTAACTGAGACGAACTAATCAATACTCAGTATACATGAATGGACATATAACGATTTCTTGGGGGTGAAGCAAAGTTCAATCTAGGTATGGACTCTAAGTATAGCAACAAACGGTTGAAACCCAAAATGCAAATGATTTAATCCAAAAAGAAACATAATATTTATACAACTAACAGGCGGGGAAACAATTGCATCGCAGTGCATGCCGCCAAACCAAAACATAATTCTTACTGATGGAAGGAAAGAACAACACATAAAATCCAGATCCGAAAAGGATAAACCAAAATAGATCAACGCATCGGATGAACGCTGCATCAGACCCAACCACAGTTTCGGCGGCAAAAAGATAGGTCTTCTAATTCGTTGAAGGAAATCACATTACATATTGATTAACCTGAAACACACACTTCCCACCAATTGGATCAAGGGGCTTGACATACTGCTTACGAATTCCTTGCAAAGCTATCTGTTTGAACACAATAACCACATCATCCTTTTCACGAATAACAGCAAGCTTTAGAGCATTCCCCTCAGCCAAGTTATGTGCAGCACAAATGATCCCCCAGTCTCCGCCAATTCTGCACCACATAGCTTTGTTATCCATTACAAACTCCAACCCGCACTTCCAATTGAACCCCAACGAATCAACAATAGTAAGTGTAGTTTCTTGAGTTGGAAACACATCTCGGCAAAATCCATTCCAACGCAGCATCTGTATATGCTATGGATTATCAATCGATAAACTTGGCAAACATGAAAATACACACATAATATATAGAAAAAATACAATTAGGTTCTACATACCAAGTAACCGGACTCCACATCATATGCGGTGAGTATCTTAACACATGTGCCGAAAAATTGCACGAGACAAACTTCACCCGCAGAATTAATGAACTTCGGTATGGCAAGAGATGGATTATCAGGATAGGATACCTATACACCAGTTCTAGCCTTTATAGTCATGGCCAAAAGGTTTGGCCGCACATATGTCAAGTATACCCATGGCCCCCGCTGGAGCTCATAGACAGTGCTTAATGTAAGCCAACCATGCCTGAGGTAAATCTTGCCTTTCTTATTGTCGACTTGCACGACTGTGATGTTCCCTTTAGGATCACGTAGAGCTACATGCTCATCAATGTGGATACCATATTCCTTTGCAAAACATGGAGGAAGCCTGGCCTTTGCCTGAAAACCAAAAAAACACATTCGCAAATAATTTCAGCCCCAATATAAACACACCAAAATAAAGTTGTCACCAGACTGACGTGCAAGTAATAAACACAAATCTAAAGTTAACCACCACAATAACCTTGCTTCCAGATAGGTTATAAATACAACCAATGCACAAAAACAAAGCAGGACAAATACTCACCACACTAAAGAAAATTCCAGACCATATGTACAGAAAAATAAGGAATGGATGTTGCTTACTCACATGTGAAGAATAGGTGTGCAAATCACTTACCAAACACACTGGTCAATTTTCGAAACACAAACACATGGTAAACAACAAACCAGGTTCCTAAAATAATCACAACATTTACTTGCGACTGATTCAACCACACAAATTGAAGTAAATATAAACCACAATATCAGCCACACACCTATGTCATCTGTTGTGCAACCCAAGTAATGTACAACACTAAGTGTAGCTATAGTCATGAAACTGTTAAGTAAGTTGGTCTATGGTTGCAAATATGACACACATGCACAATAAACATACACTACTTTGAATGAGACCAAGCGATGGCACTTACAATGTCTTTCTCAAACTCCACACGATACGTCATCAGCTCTGCCGCATGCCTTTGGACTGCACCAATGTCAACGTCAACGTCTAACACAAAAAACACAACAAAAGTAAGTTAAGAGTCGCTAGGACATCAAATAAACCAATGAAAATCACACAATTCGACATCAAAAGTCTCCACAACCTTGAGGGGAGAACAAAGCAGCATCATCAGTTAGCCACATTCTTCGCTCCATTCCCCGGAGTAGTTCGTCATTCTGGGCAGGCTCAGGAACATATCTCAACCACAACGTGTCATTGTCTTTCTCCTTAGTGACGGCAAGGTCCAAACGACGGCCTTCCACAAAACCACGCGACCTACTAATTTTGCCCCAGTCTCCCCCAATCCTGCAGGCAAGATCCTTGTCCTGCTGGATAAACTTGAAGTCACACCTCCATGCAAAGCCCAAATAGTCAATAACTGTGATCTCAGTGTCATTAGGGGGCATGACCTGTCGACAGAATCCTAGCCACGGCAGCATCTGTTGCGTAATTACAAAAACATACATTTAATCAACAACAACGACTTACAACCAAAATATCGTATATCACCACACATAAACATCGGAATCAAAAAGCTAGAAAGGAAAGCTATAAATTACCAAAAATCCAGAGTGCGCATCAGACGAAGTCAAGACCACAGTCGTTGCACACTGAAAATGCACTAAACCACCGTCGATGATACGACGATCCAACTTCGCAACAATAGGGGAGTTCTGAGTGGGGTAGATGATTTCCTCCCCAAATCTATTTTGCACAACCATCGTAAGCAACTTTGGGCTCTCGTAAGTAACGTCGACCCATGCACCAACACTGATGCGGTAGAAATCCTTCAAGCCATACCAACCATCCCTAAAGTAAAATTTGTTCTGTTGCTTTTCAACGTGAACTTCGATCTCATTGTTTTGTGGATCACGCAGCATCACATAGTCCTCAACAAATGCACCATAATCCTTGACAAAACATGCAGTCAACCTACATCTAGCCTGCGACATTAACACCACAACTCAATACGCAAATCATACAACAAATAAAAAAATGAAAACCATTGATATATAGAAAGCATAAACACCCTGATTTGGTACAATAATCACTCACACATGCAGTATCGAAGTCAACAAAATATGTCTTATACATCAAAGCCTCGTATCTTGCTAGACCACATCCAACTCCAAGGTCTGTAAGTGAGACACAATCTTACGAGGGTTAGATAAGCATAAAAAAAAAAACCACTGCATGCACTAGTAGCACAATGGTAGCCAAGGAAAAATAAACCTGCCAAAGTCAGCATCCCCCTCATGTTCTCCATACAGTCACCTTTCAACACAATTCCTCTCTCAATGGACACGTCCTGACCATCATGCTTGTCATTAGTCCTAGCATAACCACCAACAGCTCCAAGATCTGCAACTGAAATAACCAACAAAACAGCTTTAGAGAAGGACTGCATCCCTAATGTCTTAATATGAAAGAAAAAGGCATCCAAATAACAACAACACCTGATAGAGTTAGAATCCCATCCGCATCAACCATCAAGTCATCTCTCACACCTGTTCCTCCGTGAACAGACATTTTGTGACCTTCAAATACCTTAAGCAAATTTCCTAAGTTGCACCAGCCTACAGTTAAATGAGCCTCTGTGTGGAGAAGAAAGGGCAAGGGTTTATAACTATCACTTAATAAAGTTGCATGGCATACTAAAAGCACAAAACACCTTGGTTAAATAAACACATCATAGCTAATGCACACGAGGCTTAGTTCTACTAATGTTAGTGCAATAAACACATGGACCCTCTCTGCATCCAATTGGTTCAGTACTTACAAAAGGTTCATAATTACAAAAGAACTATAAGGAACTGCCACAAAAGGTTGTCATTGGCCGTATCCCACACATGCTCTCGCAATATCCACATATATCCTCAAGTTCATATAACAACTAACACTAATGATGGTCATAGGTTGGCTGTGTGCAGGCACATATATCTGAACACCAACCACCGCATGACACATGGTAAAAAAATCTAGTAAAGAACACATGTTTCACTGTGCCGCCCCTGGTGAGAGAAAATGATCCCACAATTGGATATACAACATGCAGACAGCACATTTAAAACCCAAGCATGCGGCAGCCAAAAAACCGGCAGCATAACATTTATTATCCCAGACCCCAATACCACATTCTAATTGTAAAGATAATTGAGCTGCCATAGTGAACAACACACCTAGAGATATGCATCTCTAACCACTTGATAAGCAGTTGAAACAACAACTTATCATATACCCATTCTTGATGAAATGAATAGGCAGCCATCATGGAACACCACAAAACCACCATGCCAGCTGCATGTTATTCTTCCCAATCATACCCTAGTTCCAATGCAAAATGAGTGCACTACTTGATGATGAGTACCCTAGCTACAGAGAGAACTACTATGCTGAGAACAAAAGACAAAACCAGTGACATCAGCGCAAATCCCATATAAAAAAACAATACTTCCCAAGCAATGATTCCAAACGCAACAAAAAAAAAAGGACATAATTTTTTAGGATTGCAATTTAGAGGCTTTAATAAGGGATCATATGTATTAGTACAATGGCAACCACCCCATACGCCAATTAATATGGACAAAGAAGATGAACAAACAATGTTTACTTACGTTTACTTTGCAATAACAAATAAGACGACGCACCGAAACAATGTCTACTCAAGTTTATTTTGCAATAACAACCTACACAATTTCAACTTCATATTTGCCACATTTATTTCTTATATGTATGCATCATTGTGATGTCCCACTGAGCTCCTCTTTGAAACTCATTTAACTTTAATTAACTCAAAATCACTTAACTTTTACTAATAAGTTATGCTTGCATTGCATATTCATGTCTACACTGGATATAAACCCATTTCAATTTTATCGTGGGAAATACGTAGAGTCATACAAAGGGGGGAAAAATTAATTAACATAGCACAACACTTCACATTACTAACACAATAACACAGCACCATTACATCAAGTCCTCCAAGGAAGGAAACATTACAATGGATAATACAACACAAAACAAACATGAAATGAACTTCGACGACTACCCAACAAACAAAATCGTCAAAACAACATCACAACATACCGATGTTCACAGCAAGCACAACATCCCACCCATAAAACAACCACATCCCACATCTAATTTGCCCAGAAATACTGCTCGACTCGAAAAGCCAGCAAATCTTCACAGGTGCTTGCGGGAGGAGGCACCGTAGTCCGGAGAACCAACATTGGAGGGGGACACATGAAAACAGTCCTATTGTTGGCAGTTTGGGTAACACCAAACTTGACCTTGGTTCCAGCCGCCAGCTTACGGGCAGTGCAGAGCGCCGGCCACTCATCGAAAAAAACACATGACACATCTTCATCGTGACAGAAATCCATCATTAGCGTCCACGCATAGCCAAGGAAATCAATGCATGTCAACGCAGTCCTCTCCACAGGAAATGCAGCTTGGCAAAACCCCAACCAACCCATCTTCTGTTCCCAAAAAAAGAAGACAATGGATGTCAAAATACAGCACAATAGCCTAATATTAAACCAACTCACAATAGTTTTAACCGTAAACTTACCAACACCCCAGACGACACATCAGACACTGTCAGCTCCTTGGTAATAGTGTGATAGAAGCTGGTGGGAAGGAAATGAGCAACAGGACCATAAGGAATAGAAGAGTTCCTGTACGCCATTGCCTTGTCATTCTGCAAGACCATTCTCTAAGGTGGATTATTTTCAGGATATGTGAACTCCTCACCATGCATGTTTCTTACCTCTATCAGAAACAAATGCCGATTCGCAAAAATGACAGTGATCCAAGCCGCAGTAGTAATGCCATAATAAACTTGGAGAAAGGACCAACCTTCACCAAAGTACACCCTTCCATTTCTCTTCACAATAGCCACCTCAATCTCATTGCCCTTGGGATCCCGCAAAAAAACAAACGGAGCAACTTGGAGACCAAACAGCCTTGAGAAGTATGCAGGCAGCCTACCCTTTCTCTGCATAAAGAAAAAACCAAACTAACATAAATCAGACATCATATAAACCATGAGCACCAATAAACTTCAAAAATAGAAAAACACTCACGCTGCAAATATCATACTCCATATGAAATGTCCTCATGTTAACCAAGCCTTCCCTAGCCTTTCTTTCAACCTCTGGACCAGAGTTGACACGAACTGCAGTAGACAAAAAAAAAGTCATATCACAAGAACTCACAATTTTGAAGATGATTCACTAAAAAAAAAACTCACCCTTTGTGGACACCATTGCAGCATGTGCTTCACGATCCTTCGCATACATACTAAACCCATCTAACCTTGACATTGTTTGAACACCTGCCTGAGACTGTGAATGAATGGTTTTGTAATTGAATGACCACATCTTCATCACTATTTAAGGCACAACTCTGAGCAACCATTGAAACACGTGTAACAATAACTGTGTGCAGCATCTTGAAACCTGAAACCAACAGGCAAATGGCATGAATTAACATATCAACATTTCACAAATGGCATAAATTAACAGATGGCATGAATTGATTGAGTAATGTAGGCACCCGTTTAAATAGCAGAACCACCTTGAACCTTGGCGCCCAGACGACACAAAACGTCACAAATGGCATGAATTAACAGATGGCATGAATTGATTGAGTAATGTAGGCACCCGTTTAAATAGCAGAGCCACCTTGCAGCTTGGCGCCAAGACGAGGGCAACTTAGTAAAATGGCATGAGCATCCCTAGGGTTTGATCTAGGGTTTGCCTGCATACTTTCTTTACATTTATATTATTAAGATGTGATATTTGTCCAAATAGTGTCACTCATCATTGTTTCATTTAGGTGTGCTCTATTTACCCAATTTCAAGCCATAGATGTGTGACATGTCGCCAAAACAAATAAGTGTTAAGATTAAATAGTAAAAAAATAATGATTTATTTAATAATTAAAAAAACCATCGACTCTCTTTATATAAAAAAAAACCACACTATCATAGTTTTCTGATTGGGAGATCCATGGTGGAAGGGAATTAAATTGTATTTAGATTGATTCAGCAATATATGCGTCGATGCAAACGCCGAGTTTTTTTCAAATCGTATCGTTCAATTTTTATTTTTTTGTCAAATCGTTCTATTTAAGTTGTTATTGGTTTTTGGGACTGGTTTTTCAAATTGAAGACACGGTCCTTGATCAAAAAGACCTGTAACAAAATTTTTTTAAGAAAAAAAAAATACTTGTAACAATATATTTCCATCCAAAGTAGCAAACCATAACAACAAACCAATATTTTAATTCCTTCAAAAAAACAAACCAATATTTTAATGGTGGTTAGACCAAAAAAATGAATATAAGTCTAACCTATGAATTGGTCGATACGATTGGAAAAAATTAATTTCGTACAGTCGATATGATTATGTATTTCGGTTATGGTGACCTTATTATTATGTGATCACTTCAATTGGTTCTATAATAATAATTTACGTGATTTTCCACATAACTTGTAATTATGTACTTCTATTGTTTCATTGTATCGATTATGTTTTTTTAACCGCAAATAAAGATTGTTACAATTTTTTAACAAACCAATATTTTCCTTAAAAAAAAAACAATATTTTGTTTACCTAGAATTAAGGCAACAAACTTTATCCAAATTGTAAACACAAAAAATAGAGTTTATGGTTCACACAAAAATTAAAGAGAACCTAAAAACTCCAATCGTAGATGATTTCTAAACATTAATTCCAACCCATCACAATAAATCAAATAGAATGGCTTGCTCTATAAACTATACCATTGGTTGATTTTATTTAATAATCATGGATAAGTTCTTAGAGGTTTTTGTGTTAGGGGTTTGATTTATTTTCTTTGTTGTAGCTGTTGTTAGGTCTCTTAACAGTGGTTGATGTGCATGTAGTTGACTACTCAAAACAAATAACACTATGAAAGAAAGCAATTGAAGAGTGTAGAGCGGATTCATCACTCAAACTCGAAATTACTATCCAATTATTGTTACGTAAACAATTTGAATCATAATCACTTATAAACCAGCAAAGTCAAATAATCCATGAAATTAGTCGACTTTGATTAGTTGTAACATGAAAGAAAAAGAAAAAACTTACAGGTTAATTTTGAATTTTGATGCAGAGGGCTGAGAGAGGTTTGAGAAAAACTAAACAATGCGGGAACAAACTACGAACTGTGAGAACCCTACTTATTAATATTTAATATAGTGCTAACAAATCTTTTTCTAAAATATTGAGTCCTAATCTTTTTTTAGAGGATTTAAAGTCCAATCTTTATCATTTTTTTTGCTCACGTTTGTTACTAATTTTTTTAGAGGATTTAAAGTCCAATCTTTAACATTATTTGTTGCTCACATTTATTACTAATCATTTTTTTAGAGGATTTAAGGTTTAATCTTTAACATTATTTTTTGCTCACGTTTGTTACTAATATTTTTTTTAGAGGATTTAAAGTTCAATCTTTAACATTATTTTTTGCCCACGTTTGTTACTAATATTTTTTTTAGAGGATTAAAAGTCCAATCTTTAACATTATTTTTTGCTCATGTTTGATAAGTTTGTTTTAATATTTAAATTTATTCTTATCTATTTGTTACATGTGTTATTTGTATTGAAAATTAAGGGTATTTTTAGAAAGAAAAATCCAACCCAAAAGTGCCGAAAAGGGTAGTTTTCTTTATATATAGTATAGATGTAACTAACACAATCTAACTGGTCACATATCAAAATTCAAAACCAGCAATTCAGAATCTTCCCCACTTACACATTTACACAACAGAATTTCTTTGACAGAACATATCATGAATGCAGAGTCATAAGACTTCAAAAAATTATGAAACTTTTACTACAAATACATAACTCATATATGATCATATTCCAATTGGTCCCACATCAAAATTCAAAACCAACCATTCAGGTAAAATCACGGAGACTGATACAAAAACATGACAATTGTTGTTTTTCCAAACTTGCAACACACTTTAAAGTACCAATAGTGAATCAAATCCAAAGAAATCTATGTCGAAAATGAAGGAAAACGAGTATAGATTCCAGAAAATTAACATCTGTTCCAAAAGGAGGTTTTGTAAGAAATTTACGAACTGAATACCGAGGATATGTCCATACGGGTTCAAGACTAACAACTGTTAGAACAATCACTCTGTTCTATGCGCAGCGAAAGTGCTTATGAAAATAAGCTATTTTGAGCAAGATGAATAACTAACAGAAAAATGAAGAACTGAAATCTTAAGGAACAATGAATGGGAGAGTTTTTTATTGAATCACACAACTACTCTAATATTTACAACACAAAGGAGTGTATATATACAACTAGATGTTGTAACAAACTCCTCTAACTAACTACACCAGAATCTGTCTTCAGAAGCTTCACTTCAGAAGCTTTACTTCAGACGCACCACTTCAGGAGCTCCACTTCAGAC
>Ga0228711_1002490_pt1 | contig 28371 bp, 23 predicted proteins | sample MedpolnodulmetaG_2_FD_177996 | JGI IMG/M metagenome (GOLD analysis project Ga0228711, IMG submission 177996) | Root nodule microbial communities from Medicago polymorpha collected in Santa Monica, California, United States - brown nodules | ecosystem: Host-associated > Plants > Roots > Nodule... | reverse complement strand
TACTCAAAAAAGTTGTCTAAGAAACTTAAGAACTTTTATAAAAAAAAAAAAAAGAAACACCAAAAAATTAGGAAAGACATGTGCAAAAACTTTTTTGGCTCCAAAAAGTTGTCTAAGAAACTTAAGAACTTTTATAAATAAGATAAGATAAGCAACTATTTTCTAAAAAATTAGCGAAACAACAAAAAATAAGGAAAGAAATTTGCAACAACTTTTTTGGCTTCAAAAAGTTGTCTAAAAGACTTAAGAACTTTTATAAATAAAATAGGCGATCATTTTCTAAAAAAATAGAAAAACAACCAAAAATCAGGAAGGAAATGTGGAACAACTTTTTTGGCTCCAAAAAAGTTGTCTAGACTTCATAACTTTTATAAATAAGATAAGAGATCAATTTTTTAAAAAACTAAAAAAATAAAGAAAGAGCAAATAATTAAGAAGGAATTTGCACCAAATTTTTTGGCTCCAAAATGTTGTATAAGAGACTTAAGAACTTGTATATATAAGATACACAAATATTTTCTAAAAAAAAAAATAGAGAAACATCAAAAAATTAGGAAAGAAAAATGCAACAACTTTTTTGGCTCCAAAAAATTGTCTAACAATGAAGAAATTTAAAATTCCAAACTTTTAGGTGTCATTTAAAATTCTCTAAATTTAACTTGAACAAAATACTTCATAAATTTCTATTATTTTGAAAATTCTTAAGATTATTATCCAAACAATGAAATTCACTTCAAAGTATTTAAATTCCCTCAAAACATTCTCTCATTCAAACACACTCTTAATATTTGTGTTGTAGCGTTTTGTTTTGCGTGATTTTGTTAACTATGGTTGGGACTATAGCTTGCAATGGTTCTAATGGATCTCTCGGTATACTGAGGCAATCTCCTAGCAATTTAGTAAGCCTAGATGCAACATGAGTTCCATTCCAAATGATATGTTTAGATGCAGTAGCGACGACTTTGCTCACGAATCTATCAAACATGTTCAATTGTGCATAGAGTTAAATCATGGTGGTTTTCTTAGAAATAGTGGTTGGGCCTAACACAACCCCACAAAGCTGGTTTGTAAGGTTAGGATTGCCCCCACTTATAAACACATATTCATGTCATCTTTTGTCTGATGTGAGACTCTTTACTTTAACACACCCCCTCACAACCAACACAATTGGGATTGATTCGTGGATATAAATTGTGGGTGACCCGATAGCGAAAACCTGATAACAAGTGATCCAATGGATCTTAACGGAGGCTCTGATACCATCTTGGAAATCGTGGTTGAACTTAACAAGTTTTGTTGTTCCCACCGTAGATCGTACGGTGCCACACTGCCACCCCAATATAAAATGAAGGCTAAAGCGAATATTACAATGAAGCCTTACACGTAAGAAAAAAAATATAATATTGGATTTTACAAAAAATTAAATAGAAATATTTGTTATAAGAAAATTAAAAATGCATCGGCTATTCATATGCATTAAAATTTAATTTTAATTGCTTATAAGATCGGCAATATAATGCAGATGTGTTGCTATCATAGAACGCATCTCACTCTACTATGAAAAGCATAGGCAAAACATAAGGAGCTAAAAACTCAGTTATAGTTGCGTTGGCAATTTGTTCTTAAATGGGATAGGGAACTGTGTTGATAAGAGAATGAATCATTTCAAAACAAAATTGGTACCCAAGAGCAACGACTGAAACAGTAAAGAGCTATCAAATTCAAGAGATGTTGGTATTTATTCTCAACATATTTGTATATGGCCATCAAACATCTTGATGGCAAAGATCTGTCAAACATCATTTGCTTGTTCTAGTTTAGGCACTATTCTACCATCCAAGACACAAGACCCCTCCATAGTTTAGTTTATATTGATTATTATCTTCCTTGGGCCTAACTTCTATTCCTTCAACAAAGAAACCTCTCTTCCAAGTATAACCATCCTTTATCCCAGTAATACTCATTTGGACTTCTTCATCTTCTAAGCCTGAATTGAAGAACTCTCCCATCTCAGTCTCCAACCATCCATCACTTCTCATTCTAGGTTGTTGCAATCTAAATGCTTTGTTGTCCTGACTACCTAATATTTTGTTGATCCGCCTACATTTCACATTTGGATCCACCAAAATGACAATTTTGGTTCTACTGTGACCACCTGCTACACCAAACGATAATTCCACAGGATAGTTCTTCACCCCAAAACCAAAGCCATCAATCATCTTGAACACAAGATAAGTTGCATACGTAGTATTCGGGGACAAAGCACGGGTGTTTATCTTTCCACGAATTTTAAGCCGACACACATTAAGAATCTCAACAACTTCAGGGAACCTGTCCAAAATTTGTGCACAAGAATCTCTTTTGGTAAGAATACAGAAATGTAAAGGATGTTAAATATTATTTGAAATAATTTAAAATATCAATAAAAAATAGTTTTTTTTATTCTTGAAAACATGCTTACTCATTTAACTAAACATGGTTCATTTAATTTTGGCAATAACATTCCAATACATATGCAATGCTTCAGGTGAGATGCAAATATTATAAACTGTGGGTCTAAGAAGAACAAGAGGCACTTTTGTGTCCCCAAACACACACACAATAAAGGTCAGTACTAGTCCTTTTCATCAAAGATTCTAGGAGAGACCAAAAAGGTTTGTGTAACAGAATGAAATGAACCTATTTTCCCAATTTTTGAATCAAAACAAAACTTGTTAGAAAGCACAGAGGGAAGGAGAAGTGCATAAACTTAGTAGCCTTAGGTTTGTGGTTCATATTTTTACTTAAATCTCACACTACTAGTTAAGAAGACACGTAATAGAAAAGTTAAGAGGAAACCTGGAATCCGGCATAGAAGTCCAGTTACGATTTTGCTCAAAATCTTCCCAAGCAACACCGGCCCAACCGACAGAGAGAGATCTAGCAGCAAGCATGTAACACTTTTTTCCACTCTTTCTGTCCAATTGAACGCTCTGCATAAATAAATAAAATAATAAATCGAAGAGCATTAATAATAAACATTTCAATGGAGACAAATTGGAAGGAAGAAGGAAACAATAATATACCATTCGACCATCGCGATTGAGGATAGGATGATTAGAGAGGGCGAGATAGAATGCTCTTTTGGTGGTAGCGTTGGCGAGGGAAGGAAACTGTGAGATGATATCGGCTATGAGTTTGGGATCGGAACGGAGAAAACGATCCCAGATTTCATCGGAGTCGGCGGCAGAACGGAAAGTCTTGGAGACAAGAGAGAGCCTGCCGACGTCAACAGGAGTCGTACGACAGAGTACGGCGGCAATGCATCCTTCCGCCAATTCTTCAAAAGCTCCCATTTTTTGCTTTTCACTTATCAACAAAAAGTATAGAGCTTGAATTTGTTTTTTATTCTCTTTTATTTTTTACATGGTTAAAAGTTTTTATAAAAGAATATTTTTAGTAAAAAAAATAAAAAAGACAATTTAGTTATCAACATTGACCAGAAAGTTCTTAAAAAAAACATTGACCAAAAGTTAAATAAATAAATTAAAGTTAAAAACTTATCTCTAATTTTTAGGTGTTTTTTTGTTCTCCGCGTTATCTCTATGATTCCAAGAGAAACGAAATCCTTCTATAAAGAGAGAAATGAAATCCTGATAATCTGACGTTTGATCGTGAGTTAAAATGCTTGGATGAGCACTTAAAATGCTTAATTGAAGGACATTTCAAATGTCGCAACTATTGCCTTTGACTGAACCGCACAACGATAGTTAATTGGTGCCGATTTTCTTCCCCAACGGTAGCTAACTACGACTTTGGTACAAATTCAAGGCAACACCATCATTTCTAGACACTCTCTCATCAATTATCACTCTCTCAAAATCTCTATCAAAATCATCCAAATCTCATTTTTTAGAAAATTCGTCCAAATTTCTTCAACAAAATCAAAAGTATGTAATCTCCAGTGTCATTAACATACATTTTAGTTGGTATTAGAGTTATTTTATTTTATTTTTTATAATTTTAGTCTCATGTTTTTGGTATAAAATGATTCAATGTTTGCATGTAAGCTATTATGTATCCTTCTTAGACTAGATTTAAGTGTTTTTTTGTTGATTTATATTTATGTTTTAATTTTAGGGTTTATGTATAATTTGCATTCCAAGTGTTTGATAAAATGTTTGAATGAAATTTTCATTGATTTTTTTTTTATGGTGTAGATCTGAAACAATGAACAATTTGTTCAACTCTCAAATATGCTTCAACGGTAGAAACCCATATTTGTTCAAGGTTCGGGACGATGTCACGTTGAAAGATTTGAAGGATCAACTGAATGAAATCAATCAAAGACTTAACCCCGGAGACACACAAAGGGTAGAAGACGTTCAATATGGACGTCCCAGGTTATTGCAGTCCGACAAGATAAAGCTCACAAACGACGATTGCGTGAGTAGCATGTTCTCCGTATTTTGTCAGTACCGCATGTTCCCGAGGATTGAGATGGATGATACGTTGCTGAGATCACCTGAATATATTCTCAAGAGTTTGATTCTGCCAGAAGATTATGTTTAGGCAACATCGTTATTATGTTGTGTCTTTATTTTGTTGGAACTTAAGTTTAATTAATGGAAGTTTGCTGAGAATGTTGGCATTGAAGTGTCGTATACTTAGTGCAAATGTTTGCAAGTCTTTTTGAAAACTCAAAAGAATGGATATAACAGATGTTGTATTCTACCTAATGGTTGTACAAATTCTTCCATCAAATTCCTTCGTATAAGAAGTGTGGGACATAAGAGAATGCATTTCTAAGATGTTGTTTTCAGTTTGATCATGCTCCTCTGTCAATTGAAACTTGTCAGTTGGCAGGGTAGTCGGATTAAGTTTAAAAGAGTATATTTGAATGCACTCTTTATATCCATACTCATCTTATATGAAGGAATTTGATGTGAAAATTTATAGAACTTATTAGGTAGAATGCAACATGTGTTATATCTATTCTTTTGAGTTTTGAAAGAGACTTGCAATTTTTTACACTAAGTATAGGGCAATTCAATCCCGAGATTTTTAGTAAAATTTCATGAATTTAAACTCAAATCCAACATCATGATGATACAACATCCTTATCGATAATGTAATGTGACGGAACAATTTTTTTAAAAGTAAATAAATTTGTTGGTTTCTATTGTTTTAGAATTGATTTTGCGTACTTGTGTGAATTGAATTGATATTTCTAAGAGACATGCTTACCGTTGAGCAAATGAATGTTATTAAAAGGTGCTGAGAATGATTGAATGTGGTATTTGAAAAAAACATATTTCAACAAACAAAAAATATTGTTTTTTAAAAATGCTAAATATTGAAGAAAGGAATGCATCAGTAGTGAACTACCGTTGGAGCCAGCCGTAGTTTACTGCTTCCGATTTATGTCAGCAGTAGTCAACTACCATTGGGGGTTGTTGCGTAATTTTCATGTGTTTTCAGGAAGTTATTGATGTCAAAAAACATTTTTCTTAAAAAAGTACAATATAAAAGTTTATTTATGTTATGAAATTGATCCAAATATTGCTAAAAATTATTTTGTATAGAAGAGTAGAGAGAAAGGGATAAAGGGAGAACAAGAGAGTATATTGCACTACTTCACAAGTGTGTCTTTACACTATAATATGAATCCTATTTATAGTATACAATATGAGCTAGTGAATTATCAAAGTAATTAAGGACCACTAACCATCCATTCACTTACGGGAGTTATAGAAAGGTGGAAGACTAAGGATGAGCATCCACTAAAGTCATTTATTCAGAACAATCCCCCTTGGATGTCCATCGGGATATGCCTCATTAAAACCTTACTAGAGAAAAACCCAATGGGAAAAAAATCTAGTAAAGGAAAAAGAGTACAAAATCCTTTTGTTTCATAATTTGCCTAATTAAAAACCTTACCGGAAAACTTAGTGGGATAAAACCATGGTTAAGTGAAAAAGAGTGCAAAACATATTTTTGTCTCCCTCTCATAAAGACAACGAAGAAGTTTAAATAATTTTTTGGGAAGCTTCATGATAGTTTGGAGAGTGATGTTTAGAGAGAGAGAGAGAGAGAGTCTGGCGATCAACTGTTCATCATCAACCTTGCCTAAACCCTAAACCGCCTTCATCTTTTCTTGCCGTTTCACCATGGGAAACTTTTCTATACCATGGAAATGCCTCGATTTTGACCCAATACCACCCAAACCAATCATCAATCAACCTAAACCACCAAAAACTTTTGCCCAAGCCCTATCAAACATTTGCGACATACCAGAATCCCAGTTTCCTCAAGCCATTGTCAAAGGGGATGAGCTCGCGGTTCAGATCCCAGAGATTGAATATGAAGCAGATATGGCCACAAGCAAGCACAACTTACATGGAAGGGTGATTTGGCGAAAGGCTTCATCGCCTTTAACTGCGGTTGCCTTGAAAGCCAAGTTATCACTGATCTGGAATGATTTTGCCAAGTGGGGAACAACCTCTATTGGAAGAGGTTTTTTTGAATTCTCTTTTAATTCTTTAGAGGATGTCAGAAGGGTAAGATCATATGCTTCTTGGAATCTAAACCCAGGTATGCTTAAGCTGTTTGCATGGTCCAAAGATTTTAACCCTATATATCAACATAACTCTTCTGCTCAGGTTTGGGTTAAAATCTATGGATTGTCACAAGATTACTGGAGAAAGAACATTTTATTTTCAATAGTTAGTGGAATAGGTTCACCTATTTGCACTGACTGTTACTGCAAAGCCTTTGATTGAGAGAACTTAAGGACACTACGCTAGAGTTTTAGTTTAAATAGATTTAACTTAGGCGTTGAGGTACAAAATTCTTGTCGAAAGGAAGGGGTACGCGTTTTACGTTGATTTAGAATATGAAAATGTCCCAGAATATTGCACTTACTGTAGAACCATTAGACATCATGTTGATTTTGGTAAAAGATGTTATCCTGAACCTAGAAAAGAGAAAAGAAAACACACTAAAGAACCTAAGAAAACTTTTGTCCAAGTCAGAGATGGTCGAGTGGAACAAAACACAACTAAGGTGAACCCTAATATGGAGAAAGAGGTTATTAACATTGAAGAAAACAATGAGGAAGTAGCCAGAAACAAGGAGAAGGAAGCTTCAACAGTTTTGATAGACAAAGGAAAATCTATTGCAGTGGACCCAACACCAGTAGATTTATTGAAGTAACAGGACATAGCTCTTGAAGCTGAGTTGATTGTTGATTTGCAAGCTGAACCTAGCAGATATCAGAAGTTGATTAATACTGATAGTGATAGCTCTCAAGGCTCTTTTGTAGATGCTACACAATATAAAGATAACTCTGACCAAAGTGAAGATGAAGAAAACAATTGAATTCCAACACCAGAAAGAGTGCAGAAGGATATGGCTTTTCTTAGTGCTTCGTGGGCCAACATGGCTGAGAATGTAGTAGAAAAGGACAGGCTTTATGAAACTTTAGGAAACAACCAACAAATTGTAATTCAACAGCACTGTCAGATGCAAATGGATTTCAATTACAAGTATCAAAGAGTAAGAAGAAAGCACAAATGAAATTAATACAATCTAGCAAGGAAGCATACAATACCATATCAAAGGTTTCCCCAAAACCTTTCAAATGAAAAGTTTATACTGGAATGCATGGGGTTTAGCTAACTACCCATCAAGGTTAGCTCTCAAAAGGCTTATTCTTCTTAACAAGCCTGATTTTGTTTTTATATCTGAGCCATGGATGAATTTTGATGATTTTCCTAGAAGATGGCTAGCTGAATTACATCTTAAGCTTTTTGCTGTAAATAATAGGCAGAATTTACTTCCAAACTTATGGTGTTTTTGCAAAGTTTCAATGGATCCCATAGTTTTATCTTCTGATTCTCAACAAATATCTTTTTCTTTAGTAGAAAACTCCAAACAGTTTGCTTTCTCAGTAGTGTATGCTTCCACTAATTACATAACTAGAAGGTCTCTTTGGACTGTCTTAACTACTTTGAAGTCTCAACATGCTTTCCCTTGGTCTTTTAGTGGTGATTTCAACTGTATTTTGGGGGCTCATGAACATAGAGAAAGATGTACTCCTACTAGATTACCTATTAATGAATTTCAATCTTGGTCTGACTCTAATAACTTAGTACATTTACCAACTAGAGGTACTTAATTTACCTGGTCAAACAATAGAGGTGGAGGCAGACACACAAATAGGAGATTGGTTAGAGTCATTTGCAATCATGAGTAGCTGGATTTGTGTAGCTCAGTTTCAGTTTCTACTCTAACAAAACATGGTTCAGATCATTTTCCAATTTTGTTTGATTTTAAGCTGCCAGTTATCACTTTTGCCTCTCAATTCAAGTTTTTAAGGATGTGGTCTATGCATCAGGATTGCAAGCAAATTATTCAGGACACTTGGAACTGTTCAATTATAGGTTATCCAATGTTTGTGTTAACCAAAAAATTGAAGATTTTGAAAGAAAAACTTAAGTTGTAGAACAAAGAAAGTTTTGGAAATGTTCATGAATCTGTCGCTATTGCTGAGCAGAAACTTCAACATATTCAAAATCAAATTCAACTGCTTGGTAATTTAGATGCTTTGTTATTGGAGGAGAAGGAGGCTCACAAGATTTTAGATGAAATGCTAAGCAGACAAGAATGTTTTTGGCAAGAAAAGGCTAAACTGAACTGGCACTTACATGGAGACAGAAACACAAAATACTTCCATAGAATTGCTAAGATCAAAACCTCAACCAAAACCATTACATCCCTTATTGATGGTGAACAAGTGATCACAAACCAATCTCACATTTCAGAACATATTGTAGATTATTATAAAAATTTATTTTGCACTAACTTTGTTTTGGAGGAACAGTTACTTGCAGAGGAAGTCATCCCCAATCTCATTACAGATGAAATCAATAACCTTATGACCATGCTTCCATCTCATCAGGAAATCAAATCAGCAGTTTTTGCTCTCAACAAGGAAAGTGCCCCTGGTCCAGATTGGTTTGGAGCATTCTTTTATCAAACATATTGGGACATCATCAAAGAAGATGTAGTTAAAGCTGTTTTGGAATTCTTCACCACCAGTATGATTTTGCCAAGATTCAACTCTAACATTATTGCTCTTCTTCCTAAGATTCCACATGCTTCATCTATAGATCAATACAGACCTATTGCAATGGCTAATTTTAAATTCAAAATCATTTCAAAAGTTATTGCTGGCAGACTTGCTCCAATCATGCCTACTATCATTTCTGAAGAATAGATGGGGTTTATTCATCAAAGAAATATCAAGGATTGTTTGTGCATTGCTTCTGAAGCCACTAATCTATTACACAAAAAATCCTTTGAGGGCAACTTAGCATTGAAAATTGATATTACAAAGGCATTTGACACATTGGAATGGCCATTTTTATTGAAAGTTCTCAAAACATTTGGCTTCAATGACATCTTTTGCAATTGGATTCATGTGATTCTCAATTTAGCTTTTTTATCTGTGGCAGTCAATGGAAAAGCACATGGTTATTTTAATTGCACAAGGGAGGTGAGGCAGGGATACCCTCTATCTCTATTGCTCTTTTGTTTGGCTGAAGATGTATTAAGCAGAAGTATTACTAAGCTAGTAGCAGAAGGAAAGCTAGATCTTATCAAAGGCACCATGCACATTTTAGTTCCATCCCACACATTTTATGCAGATGATCTTATGATCTTCTGCAAAGGTAAAATGTCAGGCTTAAACAACCTTAAAGATTTGTTTCATAGATATGCACTGAATTCTGGCCAAGTAATAAACTATTCAAAGTCAACTATATATTCAAATTCTATTTCCACTGATAGAATGAATAGAATAGTGCAGCTCCTGAATTTCAACATTGGCACCTTCCCTTTCAATTACTTAGGGGTGCCCATTTTCAAAGGAAAGCCTAAAGCCTCTCATCTTCAACCAGTTGCAGACAAGATATGCATGAAACTTTCAACTTGGAAAGCTTCACTGCTCTCAATGGCAGGCAGAGTTCAATCGGTAAGGTCAGTTATCCAAAGCATGATGATATACAATATTTCTTTATATTCTTGGCCAACTTCTCTCATTAAGCAGATTGAGCAAAAGATTAGAAATTTTATTTGGAGTGGAGATCAAGATAAAAGGAAATTGGTCATAGTTGCTTGGAAATAGCTTAGCAGGCCATCATCTCAAGGTGGTTTGAATCTTAGGTCTTTACATAGCCTGAACAATGCATCTAATCTTAAATTATGTTGGGATTTATTGAATTCAGAAAAGGCTTGGGCAAAACTTTTGAGGGATAGAGTGGTGAAAAATGGGAAAATAATTCAATATCACATCTACTCTTCTCTTTGGAGTAGCATTAAAAATGAGTATCTAGTGATTTTGGAGAATTCTATCTGGCTCTTAGGTAAAGGAAACAACATTAATTTCTGGAATGACTGTTGGTGTGGTCAATCTTTAGTTGCTCATTACAACATCCCAGACCACATCAATAGTTTTCTAACATCTTCAGTGAGTGACTATATTCACAATGGTCAGTGGAACATTCCTTTTGAACTTCAACTGAATTTTCCCAATCATAGTAATCTTGTTCAGCAAGTCACTTTACCTTTGGAAGATCAAGAAAACAGTCTGCAATGGAAGCACTCTCAAGCTGGTGAATTACAACTTAAGGAAGCTTACTCTTTCAAACATCAGCAATTTCAAAAGTTGTCTTGGGCAAAGCTGATTTGGAATGTTGATGTTCCCCCATCAAAGTCAATGTTTGTCTGGTGATTAATGCATGGAAAGGTCCCTACTGATGAGAACTTAATGGTTAGAGGCTACAACATTCCATCAATGTGCAGTTTGTGTTTAAAACATGCAAAAACTTCATTTCATATTTTCTTCACTTGTTCATATGCTCTGAAACTGTGGTCTTGACTGGCTTCAGCACTAAATACATCTTTGAATTTCTCTAGTCCTGATGATGTTTGGAAAATTTGTAATTTACCTTGGTATCCTCAATGCAAAGTAGTTGTTTTATCTGCTTTGATCAACTTATTTAACATCATCTGGTTTGCTAGAAATCAATCAAGATTTAATATCAAGATTGTCAATTGGAAATCTGCCATCGCAATGATTATTGCAAATACAACTATAGAAGGAAATACAACCAGAGAAACATCTACAAACTCCATAAGAGACTTCGCTATCATCAAGAAGTTTAATGTCTCTACGCATCATCTTAGAGCACCAATTATCAAGGAAGTGATTTGGAGTCCTCCTCTTCAATCTTGGTTTAAGTGCAATATTGATGGAGCTTCTAATGGAAATCCTGGCAACTCAGCTTGTGGTGGAATTTTTAGAAATCATGAAGTTGAGTTTGTTTGTTGCTTTGCAGAGCCTCTTGGCAACTCTACTTCTTACCTGGCCGAGCTTAGTGGGGCTTTAAGGGCAATTGATTTGGCATATGAGAACAGCTGGACCAATATTTGGTTAGAAACTGATTCATCTTTAGTAGTGCTGGCATTTAAGAATGAAGATCACATTACTTGGTCTTTAAGAAACAGATGGCACAACATGAAGTTCAAGCTTAGACAGATAAACTGCATAGTCACTCACATCTATAGAGAAGGAAACAAAGTTGCAGATTGAATGGCCAATTTTGGTTTATCCTTATAACAATTAACAGTTTGTCAGGAGCTCCCTAGTTTTATTAGATCTACTTATGTAAAAAACAAATTAGGAATGCCTTCCTATAGGTTTAAATCCTTCTAATGGAGTTTTTGGTTTGGTCCCCTCCATTTTGTATTCTCTTTGCTTCTTTTTAATATATTTTGGTTGTGTAGCATCTTTGGTACCTACTTTTTTTGGTTAAAAAAAAAGTTACTCAAAATCTTTACTTGGCGGTGAACCTTTTGAAATATTTGATTTATCTTCATACTATTCTCCAAATTAGCGGCTCTTGAGATATCTTCATATTGAGTTGTTGAAAGAACCTCCTTTTAAAATTAGAAAACCGCAAGTTTCTTGCATGTATAAAATCATAATCTTTAATATAGAGCATTCCTCACTTCCTTGATGTGGCGTTAGCATTTTCAAAACGATTGGGTGATATTGTTCTTTCTATAAGGTACAAATTGTATGCTTGACTTTACTACAATATCTGTATGGACAAAACTGAACTACCACGATATATTTAATAAGCAAAATACATTAGTGTCCTCACTTGACCAATTTAAGTTGTTCATAATTTTCTTGAGGGCATGATCTTTACTCACATCAAGTGACATCATAATCATTCTAGTACATAATCATTTAGATTTGTCCATATCAACATTTATATAATAACAAAATTTAGAATATCTTCAAGATTTCTAATAATATTTTATACCATTATCATAAAATCGATTATAACGAATTAATTTCCAAATCCTTAAAATGGACAAATGATGTCATATTTTCAATAATTTTGATAGTATGTATTACACAAATTAAATCCTTCAGGGAGTTTCATATATCACTATCAAATGAGTCATATAAATCAATTGTAACACATCTTTCATATAATTTGAGCCTTTCATGTGGTACTGAACTTAACCAAGTATGAAAATGTTCTTGAATTCACTTCAGGTGAATATGTCTTTAAAGAATATATGTCTCTCAAAAATAAATGGTAGACATTCACCTATTCACTTCAGGTGAACATATCAAACTCTATATATATGTGTTTTACCATTCTAATTCATTTTTCGTGCGAAAAATCATATATATCTATTTTACTTCACACCTTCAAGTGCGTGGACTACAAGACCAAACAAAGTCTGCTTTATAAAGCGAGTTTGATTTCACTAGAATTGTCTCTTTTCATTTGTAAATATTTTCATTATGTATAACTTTAATAGACTTTAACTCATGATCTTCATTATTACTTATCCCATATAGCGCTATATTATATGCAAAAACACGTCAACGTTGACTTCATTTCGGTTCCATCTCATTCCATTGAGATCTTTCATTCATGACATAATTTATTAATATTTCATAAGTTTCAGGTACCTGATTAGTTCTTCTGGAACTGAAAAAATCAATTATGTCAGAAAATTCTTTTAGAGTTTCTATATCCTTGTTTGGGTTATCTTTCCTTTAAACTCATCTTCTTATTCAAAGATTTTTATATTTGAAACCGATTGATCTATCATGCTTCAGGCACGATTGACACTCATTTGCAATATTAGACTATCCGACATGAAAAGAAGGAGTGTTACAAAGATGTATCAGCTGCTTCTTTGATTGCTCAAGCTCAATAATGCATCAGTTTTACTCCTCGACTAATGACGTTTGTTGTTTAACCGTGCGGAGTAGGTAACTGATCCATGACTCCGTTAAAGTAGAATTGTTAGTCACCTCACCAGGTTATGGAGGACCAAATGGTGGTTGTTCCTGCGCCAGAACCGTTGGATGAGAACTCGTTGGTGTGGTTCCTCTCCATGGGCTAGGTGCAGGAGAAGGGGAGGCCGCTTGTCTATCGAGGTTAAGGCGTTGGACTTGGCTCTGGATGCGTATAGGAGTACAGTTGGCAGCCATGGTTTTTTGTATGAAAGCTTTGGTTTTTTGTAGGTAAAAAACGGAGACAACTTGATATTTTCCACAGACGGCGCCATTGATCGTACCTGATCAGAAGGTGGTTGCCGACGCTTCTTGAATGCGATGGTTGACGATGGTGGAAATACGTTAGTTGAGTTTTGGAACATCGGGGGAGTGTGTACCTGCAGACACTCCGATGCTCAAGTTAGTAGAGGTTCATAATGGGGGTTTAGAAGTGAAAGAGATTCTACCTTGGAGGCTGCGGAAAACCTCCTATTTATAGAAGTGAGTGAATGCAGAGCCGTTGTAATGGCACACGTGTGTCTGGCGGTTACGAATTCGTAGAAAGTGTAACCACCAGTGAGATATTCGCGGGAACATGGAAAAGAGACATTACAACTCGTTTGAACTGGTCTCAGTTGCTCCATGCACCCCCCTTACGTAGAAGGGTTGTGTTGCGAGTAAACTGCCGAATGTAGCATTTGGGCTTGATTTGTTATTGATGGAGTTTAAGCCATCCATTAAATATAAAAGTTAGATGGGGTTTTAGACTTCCATTAAGTATAAAAGTAAAATTAGATGGAGTTTTATACCTCCATTAAGTATAAAAGTTGGTATCACTACTCGAAATTATCTTTCGTGATAATATAATATATACGGGGTTTTAGACCACCAATTAAAATTTATATAATAATATCCATACTTATTATAGATCATTTGACGGGTTGCCCGTTTTCTATAATAAGGAGTAAAGTAATAATAACATTAATAGTCACTCTAGTTATAAATCACTTGACGGGTTGCCAACTTTCTATAACCACGGCAGATAATAATATTAAAATGATAAAGATGAATGATATACATATCAATATCAAGTAATAATATTAAAATGATGAGTATAGATAACATACATATCAGTAGTATGAATTTTCGATAGAAATGATCGTGCTGATAACGTGTTAAAGATTTAGATATTTAAATACTTATTTTATGATATTAGTGAACCAATAAGATAATATAAAATACTACCTTAATTTATAATACTTCAAATAATATATAACACTAAGTTGCGATTTTGGCCCCCTTTTAAAAAATGGATATTTTTACCCCCTAACTTTTGGACCTCTTTTGATTAGCTGATTTTATGTCAATTTCTCAGTCTCTGATGGTGTAAACTGGCATGGAGATAGAAGGATGCTGATAAGTGGAGTCCAAACTTGCATGGTGTCCAAACTGGCATGATAAGTGGAGTCAAACTGATAAGTGGTCATTCTTTAGGGGGACCAAATGTTACACCATGCCAGTTTGAACTCCACTTATCAACATCCTTCTATCCCCATGCCAGTTTACACCATCAGAGACTGAGAAATTGTCATAATTTCCAACAAAATCAGCTAATCAAAAGAGAACCAAAAGTTAGCGGGTCAAAATATCCATTTTTTTTAAAGGGGACCAAAATTGCAACTTTTTGAAACATAAGGGTGAAAAGTGCATTTAAGCCAATGAAATATGATGATATGTTTTGATTTCTCAAAATGATGTGTTTTTACATGAATCAAAATGTGGTACTACTAAATTTACCACTATTACATGTGTGAAATTATTTGTTTTACTATTCTAATCTGACATTTACATAGGTAGTAGTAATTAATCCTTACTATTATAAGTTGATATTATCGATAAATATTTCAACCTAAACAGGAAGACCTATAATTATAGGATAACTTACGTTTTTATAATTTCTTATAACAAAAATTAAATAATGACTAAAATTAGAAGTTCCTGTTTTGACCAAATTAATTTTGTTCTTAAAAGATCCGCATGCAAATAACATTGGCGAGTGTGTGAAATTGAAGATAAGACGAAGAAGAAGAAGAAGAAAAAAAAATGCACTTGAGCGAGAATGAAGGAATTGAGGGGAAGAGCTTCGTAGTGACCGGTGGACTTGGATTCGTAGGATCTGCTCTCTGCTTGGAACTCATAAGAAGAGGTGCTCAACAGGTTCGTGCCTTTGACCTCCGCCAATCTTCTCCTTGGTCTCATCTTCTTAAACTCAAGGGAGTCAACTGCATACAAGGTTCCTTTCATTTCATTCCATTTCGGATCTGATCTTACTATTTTTCTATCTATGAAGCACATATGATACTGACACATCAACACCGTTAATAATATATATGGATTATAATACGTTGTTGTCTGACACCTACACATGTTGGACACCCTGTTGTTGATGAGAGGTATTTATTTGTCTAACTGAGTCCTGTCTCTGTTAATTTTGTTGAAGGGGATGTTACCCGCAAAGAGGATGTTGAAAGGGTACTCCGTGGTGCTGACTGCGTATTCCACCTTGCTGCCTTTGGGATGTCAGGAAAAGAGATGCTGCAATTTGGTCGAGTTGATGAAGTCAATATAAACGGGACATGCCATATACTCGACGCTTGCATTGACCTTGGTATCAAAAGGCTTGTTTATTGTAGCACATACAATGTTGTCTTTGGCGGTCAAAAGATACTTAACGGAAATGAGGCTTTGCCGTATTTCCCAATTGATCGTCACGTTGATCCATACAGCCGCAGTAAATCAATTGCTGAACAGTTGGTTCTAAAGAATAATGCCCGCACTCTCAAGTAATTACTTTTACTCTTACTATCATTAATCTATGCTCTATCAAAATTAAGGCTCTCTTTGCGTGTTTGTAGAGAATGATAAATGAATACGTATTATTAGTGAGTGTTTATAACAACATAGAAAGAGTACTCGTTAGTATACATACAGATCTTTGTCTCCTCTTAAGAAAGAGTAAGCATTACAATCAAACTGAAATTAAAATGTGGGATATTGGTGGAGATAAATGGGATCTGTTTGAAGTTGCTAATCTCTTTTGATGAACCATGTTTCTAGTTCTTCTTTTCATGGACAAGGAAACAATGAGACTGACATTCTTAAAGTTTGATATTTACAGTCATACTTAGGTTTTGTGTCGTTGATTGTTGAACTATTTACATATTATGGCTTGCTTATTTTTTGTTTCTATATTTCATACAAGTTGGTCATGTCTAATATCATTTATTTATTTATATATTTTAAAATTTATGTTAATCTACTGCCTAACCTTTTTCATCCTCTCAAGAAATGACACCAGGAATCATCTATACACTTGTGCTGTTCGTCCAGCTGCAATCTATGGACCGGGGGAAGACAGGCACCTTCCAAGGATCATAACCATGGCAAGGTTAGGTCTGCTTCTGTTCAGAATTGGTGACAAAACTGTAAAGTCAGATTGGGTTTTTGTTGATAACCTTGTCCTTGCTCTTATAATGGCCAGTATGGGACTTTTGGATGACAACAATGACAAGGGAAAACGACCTATAGCTGCTGGCCAGGCATACTTTATATGTGACGGTGATGGTTTCTCTTTGCTAATGTCTCTATTGTTAGAATTTCTAGAAGCAACCATTGACTCTTCTTTTGTTCAGGTTCACCTGTCAATTCTTTTGAATTCCTCCAACCTCTACTCAGGAGTTTGGATTATGAACTACCAAAAACATCTTTAGCTCTCGAACATGCTCTTGTTCTTGCGAAGATTTGCCAGGGTGTTTATACGATCTTATATCCATTGCTTAATCGGTGGTGGCTCCCTCAACCATTCATCCTCCTTCCGAGTGAAGCACTCAAGGTCAGTGCTTCTCTCTCATTCTACCTGACTGAATAGTTGGAGACTTATATGTAGGCCTATAAATATGTTAGGCACTTTATAACTTTCAATGATCTCTTTGGACGATCATATCACATGGTATCTAGTGCTCAAATCCTAGAGCTTGGTGCAGACTTTTGTTCTTGCATCTTTTGGAAATTCCAGCGTCTTGTTCCCCTTTTAATTGTTTAATTTGATCCAGTTTTTGTATTTAATGTGTCTGTTAGTTTATACATATAGCTTAAGCTCAATTGAATGGTATGCTTTTAAAATTAGGATTCACAATTTTGATCCAAGTTGCTAGAAGCACCTTCTAATTTCTTATCGTCTTGAGAGGTGTGCCTACTGTCTTTTCAAGTAAGGCTTGACCTGAAAGCCTAATAAAAAATTTATTTTGTAAAAAGAACTTTTATTTTGTTTTAATATAGTTGTAGATCAATATATTTAAATCTTTTCCACCCTTATCTGTTTGCCCTTCTTAACTTGTATGCTTGAAATAAATAAACACTGGAACATATATGGATTACCTTTATAAAACTGCATTCAAGAAAATCCTTCCTTTTCTATATGTTCGAACCGCTTTAGATGAGAATGCAAGGAGCAAGCATTCTGACTGATTGGTGAATGACATGTATGTTTGATCTTTGACAGGTGGGAGTGACTCACTATTTCTCTTACATTAAAGCCAAAGAGGAGCTTGGCTATGTTCCCATGGTGACCTCGCGAGAGGGGATGGATTCTACCATATCTTACTGGAAACAGAGGAAAAGGCAAACTCTGGATGGGCCTACCATCTATACTTGGCTATTTTGTGTCGTTGGAATGACCTCACTATTCTGTGCTGGTTTCCTACCAGACATGGGGATTATGTTTCTTCTCAGAGCTATATGTCTATTCGTCTTTCGATCAATGTGGATGACAAGGCTGGTATTCATTATAGCGACAGCTGTGCACGTCATTGAGGCCATTTATGCTTGGTACCTGGCTAAAAGGGTGGATCCTGTCAATGCAAGAGGCTGGTTTTGGCAAACATTTGTTCTGGGATTCTTTTCATTGCGTTTTCTGTTGAAAAGAGCAAGGGAATAAGTAAGAGCTTTATGACGTTCTTTTTGGAGAAGACATCCCTCCTCTTGTACCATAGTTAATGTTAAGAAATGAATTCTCTTTAAAAAAAAAAGATTTCTCTTTCCCGTCAATTGCATGACAACTTGTAATAAACTATATTAGAACCCGCTAAGATAAATTTATCAGTGGTTTTAATAACAACAATAAAAGAAAAAACTTACAAAAAACAGAAGAAACAAACATGTTAAGCTGAATTCACCATTACATGTTTTTTACTAAAAAAAAGAATAAACGCATCGTGGTTGTAACAAATAGGCTAAACTGTTATGGAAAAGATACTTCTATTTTTGTGATGTGGAAAATGTAATTCCCAATTTTTGGAGCTTTAAAGATAGAATTTCTAATTGTAAATGCATAATAATTTTAAACTAGTTACTTTGATTCACCTTTATAAAACATCTTTTCCAAAACCAACAGTGGGATTAAAATGCAACACTGTCAAAGTATGATGCATCTATAACAATATATAAAGATTATAGAGATTTTAGAGTGTCTTTTTTATTCTCTCAATTATGCATTTAAACAAATTTGTCTATGAAAATGTTATATAGTTAGTGTCATTGAAAATGATAAAAATTTATATTATATTTGTCATATCGTTGGTGAATTGAAAAAGATAAACATAGTTTTTTTTGGTGGTGGCCAGGTTCGAACCCAAACCTTGCATATTTTATGCATTGTCCATACCAACTGAGCTAAGCTCACGATGACGAAGATAAACATAGTTTGTTACAATTTGAAAGTCACAAATATCTATATCTATAATTTTAATTAAAATCAAAATTTCATAAAAAAATATTGATTATAATCTATACGGTAGATTATGGATTAGTGTAACAAAGCACAAAAGCAGTTGTCTAAACTCTAGTATTTAAAATCAAGAACCTAAAATGATGATACAAAAGGAACATGATAACATTGCTCTCCTCAGATGTTTAATCATCATCTACAAAAAAAAAAAAAATCTAAATTAGTCTCACATTCTGAAGATTAATTGTTCTCAAATCTCGAGAGTAATTTGATATATTTTTCTATGTCAATTTTGATATAATTTTTTGTTATACGAAAATATTGAAATATAATATAAAATTGAGTGGCTTGTCTTTGAATTTTAATTGTCAGTGATCTGGACAAAGAACACAAACTAACAAAGGAGCTATGGTGTGGCTTCAACCAGTGACGTGTCCTTCCTCTTCTTCATCTTGTTTCGTTAGTGGCTCTAGTTGCTCCCTCTCCTCTGTAAACTACTTTGCCCCAAAACCCAGAAAACATCATCTCATCTGCAATGCTTCATGGCAAGAGCTTGCTGGAGTTTTACTATTCTCAGCGATTCCTTTCACTGCTGTCAAAGCTATAGCTAATAGTCCATTAGGGGAGTCACTTCAGAGAAAAATGGAAGAGACTAAGCAAGTTGCTGTAAAAAACTCCTCTAAATTCAAGGCTGAGGCTGCCAAGGCCAGAAAACAGAGGTAGTGACCGATTTCAATTATTCTCATTGCTACTGCTGCTGCATCAATGAATTGTGCTCATTCATTCCTTAAACATTCTCAGCTTTTGGTACGGACAAGGTCGGCCTCGTTGGCTTGGTCCTATTTCATATGACGGCTACCCATCATATCTCAATGGGAAACTGCCTGGGGATTATGGCTTTGACATTGCTGGCCTTGCCAAGGATCCAGTGGAACTGCAGAAATATTTCAAGTACGACCCAAGCCATTATGGTTATGTTATGTTATTATTATTGCTGCTTGAATTTTTCAAGCAGGATTTAATTATTTAAATAGTTAACTTGTCCTTTCATTTAATTATTTACCATTAAGCTTTGAGATATTGCATGCTCGCTGGGCTATGCTTGCATCTGTTGGTGCTCTCATTCCTGAGTTATTAGACCTATTGGGAGTCTTTCACTTTGTTGAACCTGTTTGGTGGCGCGTTGGTTATTCCAAGCTTCAGGTTAACATGTTCTATCTCTCTTATCTATTTGTTCACCTTTATCTTACACAAGTTTGTGCAATTAATAATATAATTACTGTCCATTTCCCACTAATTAGAAAGGGAAAATTATGTCTTGTTTAACAATTTCAGAAAGCTACAGATGCCCTATGACATTGCTAGTTGGCAAATGAGTATTCCCATGCTGATCCTAAAAAATGTCACAGGAGTTCAAAAATTAATTATAGTTTTTCACTTCTTGTGTCTTGTAGTAGTTTGTTTGATCATATTGTTGTTTTCATCTCTCATTTCATTGATAACAGGGTAGCATTCATTGTAAAAGTTTATCGGCATGAATAAGGATTTTGGTCATCTCCCCTTTTTTTAATGATTATTGGAGATCAACGGTACTACGACCATTTGAAGAAATTAAGAAAATAGTAATCAGTTTTCTTTATCAATTGTGTGCTTTGTTATGGAAGCATTTTGAACACAACATCTTAGCAAACATAATAAGTTTTCAAACCTGTTATATGGTGTGGAAAAAGGGTCAAAGTGTCTTTGCTAACGATATTCAAAAGTTCTACAACACTACATAGAATTGGCCACTCTTAAATAATATTACCATGATATGCTTTCGTATGTTTCTAAGAAGCTATTCAGTTCATTTCTGGTCCCGCTCTAAGTCATATAAGGTATGTGCAATGTTCACAAATATCGTTATCCTGTCGAAATTGTCACTAATTTGAGTGTCAAAGTGTATCTTGTCGAAATTCTCACAAACTTGAGTATCAAAGTGTATCCTATCGAAATTCTCACTAACTTGAATGTCAAAGTGTATTTTGGTATTCACCCTTGAGGACATCTGTATTCCTGTGTGTAAGGCGACCTCCTAACCAACAGATGTTTAAACCCCGATTCCCTGAGAGTGCAGTTTTCTGATTAACCTTGATGCTTGCATCAAGCTTAAGCTACAAGGGGAGTGCCACAATATTAGGATTATTTGGTTATTACTCTTATTGTTAAATGTTAATGGGCTAATGGACTTGGGCTTATAGTACTAGCACTTAACCAAGTTATTAGATAAATAGGGATGCTAAAGGTTAGTGTTTTGTTTCACATTACATCTTTCATTATACTTTCAGCATACTGAACTGTCTTTCTGTCTTGTCCTTTCCCTTATCCCTATACCAATAATTCTTCGGCACTTTCTTTTCCATTATTGCACTTTATTAATTGAAACTAGTCGATAAATTTTTACCTGCATGAGAATAAATTTAGCTCAGGCTGACGATGTATACTTTTTTACAGAGCAAATAAACTGGTGAGTTGTAATAATGCAATTGACACTTATTACTTATGAGTCTTCCAATTCCTTACAGGGGGATACTCTAGATTACCTTGGCATCCCAGGCCTTCACTTAGCTGGAAGCCAGGGAGTGGTTGTGATTGCTATTTGCCAAGTACTCCTTATGGTAATGCCTGTATCCGTTGTCCACCTTGTCCTGTGAGCTCTGCTAGTATTATTTATATCTTGTGACACTTGTCTTCCAGTACTCTTTGAGCCCATATGGTGTTAGTGATGATGTGGCATAGCACTTCTAATTATTAAATTTTTAACTTAGTGGTATTGGATGTATCGGGACCTTTCGATTCTACAAATCGAACATGTCTCATGGCTTGTAATCCTTCGTAGGTGTTCTCTTGAAATACCGGAATGCAACAATAAAGTTTGAAGTTAAATTCATGTTCCCCTCTAAATTAAAGAAGTTAATTTGCTTTCATAACTCATTTGTTTGGGCCAAAATAAAAAGTTTCAGTAGTTGGAGCTGCTTAACCATAAATTTGTTTCTTTTGGACAGTCATTTGCGTCTGCAGATGGATTAGCTACTGTTACTACTAATTTGGGATTCTTTTCATAAAACAGGTTGGACCAGAATATGCCAGATATTGTGGGATTGAAGCACTGGAGCCTCTAGGAATATATCTGCCTGGTGATATAAACTACCCTGGAGGAGCATTGTTTGATCCCTTAAATCTGTCCAAAGATCCTGAAGCTTTTGAAGAGCTGAAAGTGAAAGAAATAAAAAATGGACGCTTGGCAATGATGGCTTGGTTAGGTTTTTTCACACAAGCGGCACTGACGGGTAAAGGTCCTGTACAAAACATTGTGGATCATATCTCCGATCCTTTCCACAACAACTTGCTTGGGTCACTCAATTCAATGAAATTACACTAGGATCTTATCATATACTCTCTCTGATTCTAAATATAAGCAACAATGTAGGATCAAAACAGAAAGACGATTTTGCATTGATGCATTAGAGGCGTGGCATGGCTGTTGTGCGGGTTTTGGCGTGTGACACTAGGATATTAGCACCTGAAGTAATAGCTGTAATAAGTGGAGTACTTAATTTCAATGACAAATGTGTGATTTTATCGTTGCGTAAGGGTGTTTTGTGAGGAGTCCTTCATTTGTTTTTGTTCTGTTTTTGTGACCTTATCATCATTCCTCTAATTAACAAAAGGCCTTCCAAACAAACAATTAAGTATACTTTCTGAATTCTGATCGAGCAAACTATTAATGCTGTTTGCTATAGTCAAATCACTATCTTATAGCAGACAATATTGTAAAAAAAAACAGAAGCTTATAGTACACAACTTATAGCGATAACTATAATTTTTTGAGGGCGCCAAAGAATTATAATATTTTATAAACGACTAATTTAACAATGGTAAGATTTGTGTATCTAGTATAATCAGTGGCGGAGTCAGGAATTTTATAGAGTCTGGGCAAAAATTATAGAGTCAAGGATTCTTGTGCACGAGCGTGTGAAAATATTGAGTTTGCCCCCCCTTTTTTTTAAGTGGATTAATGGACTGTTGGGTTGGACGAAATATGAAAAAAGTATTAATTGAGCCTGCGCGAGTGTCCAGGCTCTCCGGATGGTGGCTCCGCCCGAGTATAATTAGTTCAAGGTACTAAGGAGAGTTGATCCGCGTCCTTCTCTTCACTTATGCACTCCCTTAAACACTTAACTACTAGTAATATTATGTTTCCTTAAAAAAAGAGTAATATTGTGTTATATCGGAGAACATTTCGTATACATACACACACCATTTTAATGAATCCAAACATATGTATACCTATAAAAAAGGAACTTTTTTTTTGCGTGGCCGTGGCCATGGCCTTCCCAGTTCCTACCTTGCTCTGCCTCTGGTTTGGTGTAGTTATTCTCTCACTGTTATGAATATACCTATTAGTGGATGTTCATCCTTTAACCTTCCACATGATTGTAACTACCACTAGTGAGTGGATTGTAATGTGACCCCCCTTAACCTTCCACATGATTGTAACTCCTACTAGCGAGTGGATTGTAATGTGATCTTCCATTTACCTATATGTGTCCTATAAATAGGACTTATATTGCAATGTAATGACACACTTGTGAAGTAATACAATATACTCTCTTGTTATCCCTTTATCCTTTTCTCTCTACTTTTCTATGTTGTACAATATCTTGCAATGCTTTGGATTAATTTCATAACACGTTACCAGCACGAAGCTCTAACAATTTGAGGTAAAATTGATTCTGGTGGTAAAAATGGATGGGGCCCATTGCATATGGGTAAAGTCAAACCAAGGAAATTTGCTTCAAGCAAATTGCAATTTTACTTGCCCTTGGTAATAAATGCATGCTGCATTTTTCCATTCATTAGCCAAATAGTGTTATAGCCTTTCGGTGCATAGGCTAGTAGTTGGCAGTGTAGGAAGCTTGAAAACAAACACATGGTACATGTTTCACACTATAAGAGCATGACATTTGGTGTGAAAGGAGTGTATTGATTTTCAAATCTCACAGTTCATTACCTCTATAAATAGAGGTGCATTTGAAGGAAGAAACATCAGAAGCAAAAACACAACAACACAAGTGAGTGAATTACATCAATAGAGAGTTAGAGAAAAACCCAGTGTGAGAATTTTAGAGAAAATTCTTGGGTGTAATTGGGTTGTGGGTAGTGAGATTTTGTGAGTGTTTGTAAACAAATATATTTCCCTTTTTATTAAAGAGATCAGCAGCAGTCCGGAGAGTAGGCATTATTGGCTGAACTTCGTCAACAATTTTGGTGTGTTATTATTCCGCATTTATTTCACTTCCACTTAATCCGACTATGGGGAAATTGTGCGTAGTTTCCTAACAACTGGTATCAGAGCGTTTGACTTTGTATCTCTGTTATTCTTTTGGCAAAAGTACTATTCATGTGAATAGTAATTTCGTGAATAGTAATTTTGTGAAGAGTGCAAAAATTGGTATGTGTTACCAATTTGTTCACGGAGGTGTTCTAAATCACAGTGGTTCACAAAAATTGTCAAAGAAGATCCAGAGGAAGTTAGATTCAAGTGGGAGTCATGGCTGCAGATGAAGGAAAGGTGAAAATTGAAAAGTTCGATGGTGCAGACTTTGGCTTTTGGAAGATGCAGATCGAAGATTATTTGTATCAGAAAAAGCTACATCAACCTCTCACAGAAAAGAAACCAGATTCGATGAAGGATGATGAGTGGAACCTTCTCGATAGACAAGCACTTGGTTTTGTGCGATTGTCGTTATTTCGAAATGTTACTTTTAACATAGAAAAAGAGAAAACCACCGCTGGTCTTATGAAGGCTCTTTCTAGCATGTACGAAAAGCCTTCATCATCAAATAAAGTTCATTTGATGAGGCGGTTGTTTACACTTCGGATGACAGAAGGCGCATCAGTGGCGCAACATATCAATGAACTTAATATTGTCACAACCCAATTAAGTTCAGTTGGTATCGAATTTGACGATGAGGTACGAGCATTGATACTTTTGTCTTCCTTACCAGATAGTTGGAGCGCTACTGTCACGACTGTGAGTAGCTCATCGGGAAGCAAAAAGATGAAATTTGATGATGTTCGTGATCTGGTTCTCAGTGAAGAGATCAGACGGAGAGAGTTGGGTGAATCATCATCCTCTTCAGTATTGCATACAGAGTCAAGAGGAAGAAATTCAACCAGAGGAAATGGACGTGGTAAATCAAAGGCTAGACGATCCAAATCCAGAAATCATCTTAGTTCTCATAACTCGAAAAATATCGAGTGTTGGAATTGTGGAAAGACAGGGCACTTCAAAAATCAGTGCAGGCTCCCAGCAAAGAATCAAGAGGCGAAAGATGAGGCAAATGTTGCTTCCACCTCAGGAGGAGGTGACGCGTTGATATGTTCTTTGGAGAGCAAGGAAGAGTCTTGGGTGTTAGACTCTGGAGCGTCTTTTCATGCTACTTCCCAAAAAGAATTCTTCAGGAATTATGTCCCTCGTGACCTTGGTAAAGTTTACCTTGGAAATGAACAATCTTGTAAGATTGTGGGCAAAGGTGAAGTTAAGATTAAGTTGAATGGGTCTGTATGGGAATTAAGAAATGTGAAACATATTCCTGACCTCACGAAAAACTTAATCTCCGTAGACCAGTTGGCTAGTGAAGGCTACACAGCAGTCTTCCACATTGATGATTGGACGATTTCAAAAGGTGCAATGACGATAGCTCGCGGTAGAAATAGTGGTACTATTTACAAGACAGCCGGAGCATGCCATTTGATTGCAGTTGCAACAAATGAAAATCCCAATCTATGGCACAAGAGATTAGGCCATATGAGTGAAAAAGGGATGAAGGTTATGCACTCAAAAGGAAAACTACCAAGTCTTCGGTCAATAGAAATTGACATATGTGAAGACTGCATACTTGGAAAGCAGAAGAGAGTAAGCTTTCAGACAAGTGGAAGAATCCCAAAGAAGGAGAAACTCGAGCTTGTTCACTCTGATGTTTGGGGTCCAACAACTGTCCCATCCATCGGTGGGAAGCATTACTTCGTGACTTTTATCGATGATCACTCTAGAAAGGTATGGGTATACATACTGAAACACAAGTCTGAAGTATTTGAAGCTTTCAAGAGATGGAAAGCCATGGTGGAAAATGAGACAGGTTTGAAGATCAAAAAGCTCAGAATCGACAATGGTGGTGAATATGAAGACACCAAATTCAAGAAATTTTGCTACGAGCATGGAATCAGAATGGAAAGAACTGTGCCAGGTACTCCCCAATACAATGGTGTAGCTGAGCGTATGAATAGAACATTGACTGAGAGAGCCAAAAGCTTGTGTGTGCAGTCAGGCTTACCAAAGAACTTTTGGGCAGAAGCAGTCAACACATCAGCTTACTTAATCAACCGAGGTCCATCGGTGCCATTGGAGCATAATGTAACACCCCGTTTTCCCAACAATGTAAATAATACATATAAATCAGAGTATTCAACGTAAAACGGAATGCCACACTACATTGAAATATAAATAGAGTAAAGTTACTATTTATTAAAACAACTTTCTCAAAATTCAATTACATCGCAGCGGAAAATTAATTCTTTATTCAACAACTTTGGCACTACGGCCTCAACATGAACAACTTTAATGAAAATCCTAGTTCAAATAGTTCGACAACATAGTTCATAAATAATACGTAACAATGGAAAACAAAGTAAATATCCCCATCCCGTTACGTATCAGAGCGACCCTAAGACGACGCATGAAAGAGTCAACTCACATCAGCAGCTAATCCTGGTTATCTGCACGTTACCCACGTAGAGGCAACATTCAAACAGAAGGGGTGAGATTCACATTCAATAATAATAAGCATATAATTCATCAACGGAATTTAACAACATAAACAACAACAACTAACAACAATAATACTTCACATAATTCTTCAATTATTTCTGCTTGACATTAAAACAACGACAACAACTCAACAACTCGACGACGACAACGACTACGTGACAATGCAATGACACAACAACAACTTGACTATGATGTATGCATGTGGTACCAATCAACGTGTTAGAGCATAAGCTCTCAATTCAACGTGTAGAGCATCGACTCTTAAATCAACGTGTAGAGCATAAGCTCTCAAATCAACGTGTATAGCATAGGCTCTCAAATCAACGTGGTATGAATGATTAAACATTCAACAGGGCATGAGCCCCCAACTTTATATGAGTATGCGTGGACCCAACAACTTATTTGACAACAACGTACAACTTCAACGACATTGACGACATCAACGACAACAACAACAACAACAACAACAACAACTCCACATCATAATTCCATAATTCATCGTTTATGAGCGACATCATGTAACATCATATTAATCAACATATGCATTCATATAGTAAATCATCAATATATACATTCATATAATAATTCATCAATATATACATTCATATAATAATTCATCAATCAAAGTTATTCATGACGGACCAAGCCATTTGAAAGCTGACAATATTACCTAAAACTTTCATGTTCACACCAAAGGCTAATTCAAAACAGAAACATGTGAAAACGACACAAGAACATGAAAAGGTACACTGCTACTATGTAACTCGCCTCGCGGGCTGACTTACTCACCGTGGCAAGCTGGTGGCGAACAAACACCGCTCTTTGTCACGATACAGCTCGCCGTGGCGAGCAGATTACTTGTCGTGGCGAGTTGTGACAGACTTCTGTCGGGAAGAACGATTTTTCACCCCAAAAACCCAATTTTCATCTACCCCAATCCCAAATTTGATAGGAACTCAACCTATGATAATTCTACAACCTGAACATCAATTATACACGAATTCAATGGATTCTCTACTCTATTAACAACCAATTTCTACCCCAAAACCTAATTCCCAAATTCACAAAACAACAACAACAACTACATGTTAAATTCAATTTCAGAATTATATAACCTAAGATTAGAGAATGATAGTCCCACCCTTACCTTAGATTAGGTGATTACAAGACTCTATGAGCTCTCCCTTCTCTTGGTTCTCCTCTTCTCTTGTTTCTCCTCTTTTCTCCCAAAAGCTTTGTTAAACCTAAACTTGTCTGACTCTTAGTTTTTATATTTCTTAACCTCAACATATTTCTAATTAATTCCACTTATTTCTAATTAATTCTAATTCAGCCCCCTTCAAGTCTAATTATTCTAATTTC
>Ga0228711_1002489_pt1 | contig 28372 bp, 16 predicted proteins | sample MedpolnodulmetaG_2_FD_177996 | JGI IMG/M metagenome (GOLD analysis project Ga0228711, IMG submission 177996) | Root nodule microbial communities from Medicago polymorpha collected in Santa Monica, California, United States - brown nodules | ecosystem: Host-associated > Plants > Roots > Nodule... | reverse complement strand
CCCTCCCTCCCTCCCTCCCTTTTGTTTGAGATGAAATGTTTCTAACCTAATTTTTCTTTTAAGAGCTAAGTATATATACTATGCTAGGTTTTTAATATTCACAATGAGTCTAAAACTCTTACTAACCAATTCTAAATACTACTACTTATCTTGCTAAAATATCGAATAATTATTATCACTAAAGAACTAAAAATAACCTTCCTGATAAGCTACTAATTTACCCTTACTCACCAAATGACCAAAATACCATTAGCCTTCAAAATGACTAAAATACCCTTCGTGGCTAAAAAGCCACTAATGCCAAATCAAGTACACACAAAGACAATTAAGCACATATAAATACACATAATAAATAAATAAAAAAATCCTAGCGAAAAAATGGGTTGTTACATTCCCCATACCAACTTTTGTAAAAAATACTCGTACCCGAGCCCGTGCCCTCGTGGGCAACAATTTTAGTGCCCTTCCTCATACGTTATGGTACCTAAGTGCCCATACCCACACCCATTACCTGCACTTTAACTATGAAAGGCAATAAAAACATTACAATTGAAATAAAACTATGGTCCAATTTTTTACAAATCAACTCATAAAATAGTAGGAATCATAGTATTTAACCAAATAAAAAACATTCGAAATATCTCTCCAAAATTGTACACAGGCAGGAGGAAGCCGTTACTGTATTAAGTAGATTTTGGGTTTAGGTTTAGGCATAAATAGCTTAATAAATTAATTAATTGTATATCAAAAATAAATATGTATATGCGGGTTTTTGGTTGGGCAGTATATTACCCTTACCCGCAGCCATACCTATTTAAATTTACAGGTAATTATCCGGACCCATGAAAACGGAGTTTTATCCTACCCATTACGGGTATTCTTTGCGGGTACCCATCGGACCTTGGTCCAATTATCATCCCTAAAAATGACCAAAAATTCATATAACTTGGCACAAAGGGAGTATCTCAAATATAAGAAAAAAAAAGCATCGTTAACGAATGTCCTATGGGCAATTTTTAAGTATTCCGTTAAAGAAAAGTTTGTCTTGAAAATATAGATTGTTATTTTTGTCAAAGCAATAATTACACAACTTTTTAATATAAATTATTACTTTTAGTATTTTAACTAATGTCCTAAGGACACTCGTTAGCATTCTCCAAAAAATAATACTCCCTCTATCCCAATAACAGAGTTTTTTGTTCATTTCTCACATATTAATAAAATAATGTACTATAAGTTAAAGAGATACAAAAGTAGTATTAATTAGAGTTATAATTGAAAAAAGGTAATTAAAATTGCATTGAAAAGTGAAATGGATAAATTATTTTAGGACAATTTTTTTCAAATGGCTCGGTTATTTTAAGACGGAGGAAGTAATAAAGTATATTAGTTCAATTGACTTTCGATACTAAGCAAAATAACCGATTAGTTCACTAGCATATGACAGCATAGTGTGTGTGAATGTAAACCTAACAGTCAACCAATATTTTCGAGGACTAAAATTAACATTAAAATGTTATAGGGACTAAATGAAACAGCCCGTTTTTTCGTTAGAATTATTTTAATTATTTATTATATGTGCTTATATGTGTTTATGTGTGAATTATTGGGAGAGTTTGCAAGCTGCTTTGGAGACTAAGTTAAGGTTGAGTTCTGCTTATCATCCCGAAATTAATGGAAAGACAGAGAGGACTATTCAGAGTTTGGAGGATATGTTGAGAGCTTGTGTGTTGGATCAAGGTGTTAATTGGATTGAATGTTTATCGTTTATTGAGTATACTTACAACAACAGTTTTCATTCTATTATCGGGATGGCGTCGTTTGAGGCTTTGTATGATCGGAGGTGTAGGACGTTGTTGTGTTGATATGAGTCAGGTGAAAGTGCTTTGTTAGAGTCAGGGGTTGTGCAAGAGACTACAAGGAAGGTTAAGATGATTCAAGAGAAGATGAGAGCGTCTCAGAGTAGGCAGAATAGTTATCATGATAAGAGGAGGAAGGACATTAAGTTTCAGGTTGGCGATCATGTGTTTTTGAGAGTGAATCATGTAACCGGTGTTGGACATGCTTTGAAGTGTTGGAAGTTGACACCGCGTTTTGTTGGACCGTTTGAGATTGTAGAGAAGGTTGGAGCTGTAGCGTATCAGATTGCGTTACCATCGTCGTTGTCGAATCTTCATGATATGTTTCATGTGTCTCAGTTGCAGAAGTTTGTGTATGATGTGTCTCACGTAATTCAAGTGGATGATTTGGAAGTAAGGGATAATTTGATCGTTGAGACTTGACCGGTTAGAATTAAGGATCAGGAAGTGAAGCGTTTGAGAGGCAAGGAGATCGTTTTGGTGAATGCGATTTGGTTTTGATCAACTGGTGAGAGTGCTACCTGTGAATCGGAGAGTAGGATGAGGGTTTCGTATCCGGAGTTGTTTCCTTCAAGTAATTTTTGAGTGCGAAAATTCTTTTTAGTGGGGGAGAGTTGTAACAGCCCGTTTTTGGCTAGAACTATTTAAATTATTTATTATATGTACTTATATGTGTTTATGTGTGAATTATTGTCTCTGTGTGTATTTTATTCGGGATTAGTTGATTTTGGCTTAAGAATGGTATTTTAGTCATTTTAGACTCAGGAGTATCTTGGTCATTTGGTGAGCAAGGATAAATTAGTCTTTTTGTTAAGAGAGTTATTTTTAGTGTTTTAAGTGGGAATGATTGTGGGTATGATAAACTTCATAAAATTGTTGTGTTAAGAGCTTAAACTTCATAGTTGTTGTTGTTGTTGTTGAGTTGTGTTGATGATTTTTGATTAATTGAGTGTAAATCATGAATTTTTGTGTGATTGTTGTTGAAACATGTTTGAATTCACTTCATGAATGTTTGTTTATGTTTGTATGTTGTTGGGTTTGAATTGGTGTGGTTGTTTTTGAAGTTTGAATGAAAAATGAGAAAATGGTGGTTTGGGTGTAAATGAGTTAGGTGAGGATTTTGAGATGAATTGGTGTTATGATCTGATGTTTGTTGTTGATTTAAATGTCTTTTTATGTTTGTAAACTAGTATACAAGTTTTGATGTCGAATTTGGGTCAAAGGGATCAAAATTGGGGATTTTGGGTGAAAAATGGTGTCTTCCCGTAAGTGAACAACTAGAACAGGGGAACTATTCTGGAGAAAACTCGCCATAGTGAGTTGAACTCGCCAAAGCGTGTTGCCTGGTGACAACACCCCTTTGTTTGGGTGTTCTTGGCTTTGAAGGATCGATACAGACCGTCCAAACTGATTCTTTTGAAGTAATTAAATGCATTTGAGCTTTCTAAACCTTTGAAAACATCAATTGAGTTAGATTGAACTTGGTTTTGTGAATCGTATCATAAACTTTTGAAAATGACTCAAGAACATGAGATTTTCCGAAAACTCATTTTCTCAAGGAAAAAGGGTAGGACTAGGGTTGCTTACTCTAGTTATGATTTATAAAAATGTTTTAGATGGGAATCATGAACTTTGACTTAGTCTTGCTTTGAAAAGATGAATTCTTTGAAAAACGGAAAAACGATACGAACTTTGTGAAACTTTGGGATTGATGTGAATTGTCCTATGAAATGTATATGTATACGCTACTACGCTCATATGTGACTTGTGTGTACAGTTAGTTGAGGCATTCAGATTTGTTTGGCTTGTTTTTTTGAATAACTTAGAAAATGATAGAAACGATACGAACTTAGTGAATTTTGGTATTTGCCGACATTGGCCTATGAAACGTATATGTATACACTACTGAACTCATATGTGACTTGTGTGTATACATGGTTGAGGCACGTGAACTTGTTTACTTGAATTTTGGTGAAATGATCAGAAAATGCTAGTCTTTGCAAATATAGGCGAACCTTGTCAAAATAGGACTTTGTGGCCGGATAACCTACCACTTGCTTTATATTTGTAAAGATGTGTTAGGATAGGAATGAGTTGATGATGTTTGAGTGTTTATTTGGATGAATGTAGTGATGTGGTCAATTGGTCGTATTTCGTGAAGAATGTGATTTTGGAACCACATGTTCTATAAGTTGATTGTTGTTGATTAATTATGATAATGATGAATTATGTGGATGAATTCTTACATGCAATTGGCGACGACTTTGATGGTGTATGCATGTATTGAAAAATGTTGATGTTCACTATTGACGACTTGTTGTTGAACATATACATTGGTTGAGTCATATGTTCATGCATTCATGATGTTGGTGTCGGATTGTATATCCATATTGGCGACGACCGGATTTTTATATCCATATTGGCGATGGGGAATACTTTGTATTCATATTGGCGACGACTATGATACACATGTATCTAAGGTGACGACCTTGGGACCAGTACCACATGCATTTAGAGTCTGTCTAGGCGCATTGCATGATTTGACAGGTGTCATAATTGCCTATGTGCTCGGTGAATATTTGCATAGTTGATTTGTGAACTTGTTGGATTGTATACTTGGTTAAGTTTGGTGAACCTATTATTTTATAGGAATGTGTAGTGTGTGTGTGTGTGTATATATTCGTATACTTGTTGGAAATTAATGATGTTAAGTTGCTTAATAATTGAAATTAATTGTATCATTTACTTTCATTGGATTATGTTTAACTGTGAATTATGAACTAACCCCTAGTGGTCGTTTGGTTGACGGCCTACCTTATTCCTATGGATGGGTAGACGACGTGCGAGAGTAGTTGCTTTGCATTGGTGAGTTGCTCGAGGAAAGCTCTGAGCTTCCTCGTTTACTGCTTTTTCGAAGTCTAGTGTGCCGGCTCTGATTAGGATGTTTTTCTGTTTGGAGTCTTATGAATATTTGTTGTTTATGACTCAGTTGTTGATATGAGATTTTATATTTGGTGATGTAGTATGATTTTGAGACATGGCTATTTAGAGATGTTTTACTAAATGTAGTTGTGATGATGTTTTTATTCCGCTGCGAAGTTTTGAGAAAATTGTTATTTATGCATGCTTGGTGATTTATTGGCGAAATAACATCTAGATTCTTGATATGCTCGTAACATTAGGGTAATTTATCGCTTTTAGAGTTTAGGGTGTTACACTAAACTTAAAAAGAATCGTAATTTTGTAGGAAATAAAAACATATTTAACTCGAGGATAACCAACGGTTAACCAAGTTAATTCATAAGCTTTTAAAGTAGGTCTATGAATTTGCAAATCAATTCCTTCGTTAGAAGCATTGATGTAAGTCATGTCGGAATTGTGCATACAACAATGGCAGTTCCAAGTTCAAATACCTTAAATTTTAAATAGTCTAACACTCAATTAAAAGAGCTACGTTATTCTTTTGCGGTTTTACATGACCTAAAAACCGCTATCTTCATTATCTAGACATTTACCATCAATTAAATCTCATTTAATTTCATAAAAGGATAAATAACATATCACCCAAGCTAATTTATACAGTTTTAAAATAGCTATTTGTTGAGTTATTTATTGTTCTATAAATTAAGATTCAGGTAAGTCTTGTAGGCTTTGTGCATACAACAATGGCAGTTCCAAGTTCAAATTCCTTAACATTTCCAATACTCCTAATCATACTAATCGCATTTGAGACTAGAGAAACTATAGCTATAGGTTTTAGCTGCGTAACAGTTACTATGGCTAGAAAGGATATAGCTATAGCTCTGGCAAGGTTACTGTTTGGATTCTCAATAAGGTATATGCTCCATATCCATCAAGCTTGAATGTTCATTGCAAATCTAAAGATGACGATCTTGGATTATGGACACTCAATTTTGGTCAAATTCACAATTTTTCATTCAAACCACAATTTATCCCATTTAGACCAACGTTATTCAATTGCAGTTTTACATGGCCTCAGAACCCCTGTGTTTTTTATCGTGCCGTTTACGACCAAAGGTATTACAGATGCCATGATTGCACATGGGAAATATACGGAAATGGAGCCTGTTTGAACCAACAGTGTTCTTTTTGGTAAAGTGTCCAATTAATGGATGCATAAACACTTCAAATTGGCCGCAAAGGAACGGGTTAGATGAATCGAAACATGCCCAACCTCCAATATATATTGGTTGTAAGAGCTTAGCCTTGTAAGTTCAAGGAACTCATTCAAATCACAGCGGGGGGACGGTTGTAAAATGGTCAGTAGTGCCAATTTAGTCTTTCGATATTTGTTTTAAGTGTATCACTAATACGTCAGATGTGCTCCATAATACGTCAAGAGATTGGTGATCAACAAAAGAATGGTGCCAATTTAATTCATACTTTGTCTTCCTGTGTTGTTTTTTTAGCTATTACATGTCAAATAGTAGTGCTATAGTGATATAACATAGCAAAATTTTAACAAATCACTATTGTCCCACCATACTCTCTACTCATTTTGGCATTATATATACTCCCTCCGTCCCTATATCTAAGCACCCTTTTATTAGATGCAAAGGGTGATTACATACTGGGACGGAGGGAGTAGCTCTGTAGTGTAGCAGAAAGTGAGTCCAAAACCCAACTCTTCTCCGGTTCTCAACTTGTGACCACTAGTGCACCCGCACTCTCATAACTATCTTCATTGGACGCCACCGCAACTTGAACAGAAGGACTACAATTGTCCCCTTTATCCGGGCAATCCTTCTTGAAGTGACCTTGCTTATGACAAAGAAAGCATTTATACTTTGATTTGTCAAAGCCCTTGGACCTAGACTTGGACCTCGAATTCCCCTTGCCTTTTCCTCTATGCCCACTCCTTCCCCTTGCAACATTCAAGCCTTCACCACTTTCATCAACCTTCAAGTCCTTGAACTTGGTCAATTCCTTGGTTCTCAAAGCCGATTGGACTTCCACCAAAGTAGTGGTGTCCTCCTTACCATAAAGGATGGTATCCTTGAAATGCTCAAAAGACTTTGGTAATGAACAAATTAACAACAAAGTCTTATCCTCATCTCCCACATTAACTTCAATGTTGGCCAAATCATCAAGAATTTTATTAAATTCCGCCAATTCCTCCGAGATTGATTTATACTCCACCATCTTGAATGAATAGAGTTGTTGTTTCAAGAGTTGCCCATGAGCCAACGATTTCGTCATGTACAATGACTCCAACTTAGCCCACATCGACGTCGTAGTAGCTTCCCTCGCGACATCCCTTAAAACCTTATCTCCGAGACATAAAACAATGGCACTCTTAGCCTAGTCTATCATCTCACGCTTCTCCGCTTGTGTCAAACTCGTCGTCATCGCCGCTTCACCCTTCTACACTGCTTCTACACACTTTTGTTGTGTCAAAACCACTTGCATCTTAACCTTCTACAACCCGAAATCATTACTTCCGGTGAACTTCTTGATGTCCCACTTTGAACTCATGATACCTATTGTGCCAATAACGCCTTTGCCCCACGGTGGGTGCCAATTGTTGTGAATTCGGACAAAATCACACCAATGAATAACAAAGATGTGTTGAGCAAAGGAAGTGGTAATCAATGGATAAAGTGTCTCCAAGCAACAACAACAAAAACAGACCTAAATCTAAGTGTAACGCAACACCACAAGAATAATCAAAGCAATGAAAGAAAGGAACAAACACACCAAGATGGTAACCCAGTTCGGTCCAATATGACCTACTCTGGGGGAGAGAGCAGCCCTCCAATCCACTAAGATGAAAGTGTTACAGATGAGTTACAAGAGATTAGCTTAAAAGGTCACAAAAGAACAAGACATAATTTCTACTCATTTTCATATCACACACACTCTCAATGAATCCTAAGAGAAAACACAAAAGGAAGCTTTTGATCCTTCCAATGGTGAAATCTCACTACCCAAGGTGTTTACAATGTTTCCCAACCCAAGAGAACCTCACTACAAAGACACACAACCCTAAAGTTACCTCCTTTGTAATCCAAGTTTCTCTCACTTCAAGCTCTCCTTCAAAATCTGCAAAGAAACACTTATATAGTACACAGTGACAGACAAAATCGTGTCGCGCCTATGAAAATCACGTCAGGATTTTAAGCGTACGACCCAAGGTACAACGTCCTTATCCAGAAATCGTGTCACGCCAGTACTAAATCGTGCCACGATTTTCCTCCAGCAGAAACCATCCATTCTGCCAAGAAAATCGTGACATGCCACTCAAAAATCGTGCCACGATTATGAGTTTTCAGCATCACAAATATGAAGTCAATTTACAACATAGACAAATATTTTTTTTTAAGAAGGTAAAGTAGACAAATATTATTATAGATTTGAAAATAAGCTTGGCTAATATATCGTAAGATTTGAAAATAAGCTTGGCTAATATATCGTATTCAGAAGAAGTGTTGATGCTACTTCATTTGTTTACATAAAATTTTCATGTTAGTTTTATCATTTAGTCTATGAAGCATGAACACATATATAGACACCGGACACGACAAGGACACTGACACGCCGATATCGCTAATAATTTGAAAGAATTATATAATTCAGTGTAATTATATGTGTCAGTGTCATGTCGGTGTCGGACACGACACATTTCCGACACCGGGACACCGTGCCTCATAATCATTTACAAATAAAAGTTTGTAGAAATATATGGATAGTTTATATAGACACTTAATAAGGTAATGTGTTGCCAGTTATGTCTTATACTTCCTCCGATCTTATTTATAAGAGAAACTTGGGTCAAAAAAAGTTGATGTATCAAGACATAATTTTAAACCAGGTATATTAACTTTTGTTGACTCAACATTCTCTTATAAATAGAACCAGAGGTAGTAACAAATAATATTAGGGCACATGTTAAGACTTCCACTAATAGAAATTATACATTGAAAATTGTGTTAATTTATTGTTCAAATATGGAATATTAATTTTTTTCTTTAATAAATTCTTACCATTACTGAAATGTTCAACATGTACTCTAAAGGCACAAGTTAGCATGACCTAAAAAAAATGGAATACTTCAACTAAAGAAATATCATGAGAATTGATTAACCATTTGAAGTTTCCACAAATAATTAAGATGTATTTAGTCTTGATATGTTAGATATTCCAGCTTCACCAAAAAAAAAAGTTATATTATTCCATATTGTTGTTAACATTATGTTTGATGTCTTTAATTGTATGCAGGTAATAATTCATTGGAATGTGATTGGTTGGTAATTATTGGTTGATATCGACTTTAAGGTAATTACTCAGGTGAAATAATAATATGATTTTATTACATGAATGGGCATCAATACTTTCTAACATAAACACTGATTTTTACAGGTAACTATTCCACAACAGAGGATGATTGATTTGTTTATATGGTAGATCGTAGATTTTCAAATCATATCCTTTTTCTCATTCAAAGTCGGAAAGCTGATTCTTCTTTCCTCATTTATGCACATTTATATCACAAATCGGAAATAATTCAATTTTTTGCAAACAATATTTATTCTTGCGGACCAAAATGAAAAAAGTCATTGAGCAAATCCCATTTTCATGTGTATATAAATTAAGATTGATGCAAGTCTTACAGGCATGTGTATACAACAATGGCAATTTCAAGTTCAATTACCTTAAAGCTTTCAATACTCTTAATCATACTACTTGCATTCGAGGCTAGAGAGACTATAGCTACTATTAACAATAAGGTGCAGGCTCCAACTCTACCAATCTTGCTTCGCCATACAACAGTTTCTATTATCAACAAGGTGAAGGCTCCAACTCCAACACCCTTGACTCTTCATTGCAAGTCTAAAGATGATGATCTTGGAAAACAAACGATCCATTATAAAAAACAGGTTTACAGGTTTTCATTCACACCAAATTTTTTACCAATTATGCCTACATTATTCTTTTGTAGTTTTAGATGGCCTCAAGATCGCCGTCGTCATTATCTTGAAGTTTTCAACGAAAAGCATATGCCATGCGATAATTGCACATGGGTAATACATGTAAATGGAGGCTGTTTGAACGAACAATGTATTCCTTGGAGAAGCATCCATTAATGGATGCATACAACGCTTCAAAGTGGTCGTAAATAAAGAGGTTGACGGTTGTAAAATGGTCAATAGTACCAATTTAATTAATAAAACTTTTCCCAGTAAAAAAAAATAATAATGTTATCTATAAGTAATGAGGCTTGTAAAAAACTATGAACATCTGGACTTCAATGTTATATTTTTGATGTCTCCCATCGAAACCACCTAAAATGAGATTATACCATCTTTTTGTCTCTAATGATTGAATTTCTAGTCTTATGTTGTCTTGTGTAGAATTAACATTTTCTGCAATAGACTTTAGAATACGTACTCATTCTAATAGGGAGAGTTGTCTGAAACTTATTGTCATATCTTTATGTTTCTTTTTATATAAATATAGGGTCTGTCCTAAGATTTTTTTTTTCTTTTTACAAACGGTCCTAAGATTCTCCGTGCCATAAGCAAAACAATAAAATTATACCGTTTAATCATTCCAATATTTTTCTTCTTGTATTTTTTGTTGCACTAAATTCATTATAATCAAAGTTCTCTAAAAATATATTTTCAATAGAATTAATCAAAGAAAATTAAAAATATATATTTATATAGTATTACACCGAGTAAAAATAATAATTTTGGTGCTTCTAAAAAACGGGTGTCCTGGACTGCCGTCCCTCCAGCCCACCCTCAGGGCCACCCTTGTATAAATGATATATATAGTTCACATTCTCCCACTAACTTTAGAGCCTGAAATAATCTAAAATTACTAACCAAGAGATGTAAATGTTTGAGGCCCCAAAAACATCTTCCAAATAGACTTACAAGTGTCTATGTCAGTAGATAAACTCAAGTAAGTCAATCTAAACTAAACAGACCTTAATTCAATATTTTAAATTGTGGTCGCGTCGTCTATGTTGTATTATAAACGGACAGTGTTGTCAAATTTTTAACTGTTCCATGTAAAATAGTTGTGTTATAGTGTTATAACATAGCAAAAATTTAACAAATCATTATTGTTCCACTATACTCTATTAGTACAGAGTATATCAAACCGTCCTCATTTTGTCATTATAGCTTTGTAGTGTAGCAGAAAGTGAACAAGCCGTTGTTTGTATACTGTTACACTAGAATTGAGTTGGTTAAGAACATAGAATTTACATAATACATTATCACGTGCAGTATTGTTATAAATAACGGCTATAGTATTTTGGAATTTGAATAAACCGCTATTGTTCCGTGAACACTATTTAGTAAATAATGTTGTTAAAAGATGTAACGATATGAATGCAGAAGTTTTATTTGATATAGTAGCATAAGATATATTTTGTTGATTTATTCTTTGTTCCAACAAAATTGCAGTCTTAGGTTGCATAATTCATCATTAGTGGAGAGAAATTTTAACAATTGCGTCAATACATTCTATCGGAGTTCGTTGAACAAGCCAGCGGAAACATGTGTCCTCAGATGTACAGAAAAATACTCGAGGCTTTAATCGCAAGTCGGCCTTAAATTTTCAGATATCAACCAAGGAGAAGCTGGCATTATGTTGAGGATCCAAATAGAAGATTCAAAGAAAGTGGAATGTTGTTGAACAAGGTCTTGTAAATTGTAATGGTGCTTCTCTAAATTCTTATTGATGTTCATGTGCTTCGATCATTTTTATCTGATAGATATATAAACATTGCTATGATTTTATTTTCTTGTTTCCTATATGCACTTCTAACAAAAAGCACTTATGTGATGTTGTTGAATTCCAATGTCTAATATAGGGGATATATAAGGTTAACTCGGTGGTTAAAGTTGATGTATTAAAGAGCGGAGTGATAAAGAGGTCGAGGGTTTGATCCTCATATCTTACATAATACTAACATTTCAATTTGTGAGTAAGTGAAAAAATGAAAATCAAGTTTTTTTTGGTTTTAGAGACACAAGAAATTGGATTATTTGAATCTACAAATTGATATACTTCACATGTGTGGCAGAAGATGAATATATAGAAAAGAAGTCTTCAAAATTGATAAAAGAGCATTTTTGTGCTTGCATCAAAATATGTTAGATTATTTGGTCTTCTCTTTCACCATTTTGCAAAATTGGTCCCCTTATTTTAAAATTTGACAGTTTTAATCTCTGCATCAAATATTTGATCTAAAATATGATATAGCATGTTTTAAATAAACTTTTTAAGAGAATGTTATAATAGTTTCATTGATATTGATCTTTTTCTATCAATGTATCATATACCACATCATTTAAAACATATCACATCATCAATTTTTAGTTTGAAATGGATGGACCAAAATTGCCAGATTTTGAAATAGATGGACCAAATCTGCAAAACAGTGAAAATAATGGAACTAATATCGGGTTGAGTCACGACCAGATCGCTCTCTTTAAGACGTTTCACGACACTACCAAATTTGTGCAAGGTAGACTATCAACCTCCTCGCCTTCAGGATAAAATAGTCCAGTTCAAGTTGTGTGATTACCTATTGTACTATAGATAATCTTTTGAGAATTAACACCCTCAATATGGTATAAATGTCACTCTAATATGGTATGAATATCACTCGAAACCAAATGGACAGAAGGAGTAGGAAAAGAGGAGAATGATTCGTCAACATAAGTCGAAGAGGGGTGAGAGAGGAAAAGAATTCAAAGTATCATAATGTTTTTCAGTGTACCGAATGAACTAGGCGAGCTATCCTTTTATAGGTAGAGTTCATAACAAATTCAAAGAAACTTAATAGTTAAGTAAACTTAAAAGATAAGCAACTCGCAGATCGGTTTCAAGTAACAACGGATCAGGATCAAAACAAGTGAGTGGATAGAAACCGGAAGTTTTCAGATAGTTTGTTGGATCAGATTTTAACAAAACTTATTCGTTAAGAAAGCACTTTTCAGATAATGATTAAATTAAAAAAATAATATAACATATATCTTTTTGACCTGAGTTCAAGCCCGACCGGAAGGCATAGTTGCATGTGATATAAACATATTTTATTAAACGCTCACCCGTTCCCAAAAGTGGGTACACCAAGGGCATACCTTTGTAGATGATACCCCACTTATGTAAAAACTATTGGTGTGTGTGTTCTATCATATGTGGGACATTTTTATCAATTCACACAACACTAATTCTATCCAATGAGACTTTGTGTTTACTCTTCTAACTTCCACTCAATTTTGACTAGTGTTCCAACAGTTGGTAAAGTCTAACTCAACTGGTATTGCCGAAATTGTTATGTTTGACGCCTTCACCTAGGTTTGAACCCGGAACCTTACAGTATGTGTGAGTTTCAATGATCTTTACCACTTCATCTACTCAATAAAAAAAAATCAGCCAAAGATTTATCTTAACTATATATAAGTTTTGGGGTAGCAGAACAAAAAACATTTTTCTTTTGTGAACCAAAGATTCATTTCACAAGTTGGCCTCACTCAACAAATATTATTTCATATGCAAAATTATGTGTTTAAAGGACTCAATTGTCTACCAATCTTACTACGCCATATTGGTAGAACAGGAAACTACATTATCATGTGAATAAAGAAACAGGAAGATGAAAAGCCACATGAAGCTAGGGTCTTTAATTTTTATACACAAATCTAAAATAAAGAAACAAAGAGTTGAGGTACTCGCACATATTGACTACATAATATCATAGATTTTTTTTCCCTTTTAATTTGTTTCCTCTCTTTCAATCTTTTCCTTTCACAAACTTTCTTTTTCCACTCTACTAAATTACACTACTCATGGCATTTGTCAAATTTCTATTCAAGCCTGTTTCGATATCATATCTTTGGACTGTGGTCTGAAACTTGAGGCTAGTACATCAATGTTAAGTTGACGTTATTATTCATCACAAGTTCAATAAGGCCAATAATATAATCATGGGGTTCAACATATAATTATGGCTTACATATTGGATGGTGGGTAAGGGGATATTATTCACCAAATAGTAGACAATAGCCCATAAATATAGGGGGGAAATAATAATAATAAAACCAGTGATTCCTGTTTTATAATTTGTTGTTGTATAAAGATTTTGGAAATAGATCAAATATTCTTGTAATTCTTTACGCCAATTTTTTTTTTTAGTGAATAAACTATGCCAACTTGATAGGATACTTTGTCAAGGATTAAGGATTTTTCAATTAAATTTTCATTACTAGCATGCTTGGATATTGTTGGTAAATAACAAGATTTTAAATTACGGTTACCGCCACAATGACTATACAATTGTGAAGGGCTTTAAAATCCAAGTATCTTGAGCTCTAACGATTAATGAGTTTAAGTTGAGAAAGAATTTTTTGGGACAATCCAAGTTCAAATTATTATTGAAACAATATTTGATCAAACTTTATTTAATTCACGATCAAACTTCTGATTATTAGGATCTTTTTCTCTTAAGGACAGTATAGTAAAGATAAATAAAAAATAAAAAACCCTTTAAATTCTTAAGAGTGAAAACCCGATATCGTTGAGAAAAACCACATGACCCAAGTTACTCCTTGAGAAAAATAAACATGAACGTCCTCGTGAGCTTAACTCAGTTGGTAAGAACAATGCATAATATATAAAAGGTCTGGGGTTCGAACCCTAGACACCAAAAAAAAAAAAATACAACTTCGCCCCTACCTTCTTTACACTTTGTCGTTTCCAAGCCCTGCTTAATTGTGCATTAATAGGAGCTACTGGTTTATGGAAACTAATTTTGTTTACAAGAATTACACAAAGAAATATAAGCAGGTTTGGTATTTGTTTTAATTATGAATGACACCCTAGCTAAGCTAGGAGCTTCTGCTGGCATTTGATCATATGGTTCACCACTCCATTGACTAGCACTTTGGGCATTTCTCTGCAGACTCTATGGAAGCTTAGTTCCCTAGAGCTTAGCTTTTCTCTCTTTTTGTTTTGTTTTCTTTTGCCTTTAGTTTTGTAACCAAAAATAATTGTTAATGAGATTAAGTATATAAGCACATTGAGTCGCAAAAAAGAAAGTATATAAGCACATAATCATATATGTATTTCAATGACTTTTTTTTCTTCAAAAATAATTAATGTAGTGGTTATGCACTAGTTTTATTTGTTTTTCTAACCTTGCAAGCCACGTCCTTGATTTGGTCCTTAGAATCACTAATCTCATTGTTAATAGGGACGATGGGTGACTAATCATGCTTTTAGGGCATGGATTCCTACTTCCACCTATCATATGACTCATACGTGACTCACTTTGAATTATATTATAATATAGGAATAGTGGCTCTTAAGGTTTAGGGTAGGCAAATGTTGCTTGATTACTTAATCATTTTTATACTTATACGCTTTCAAAGAAAATCTATGGTCTTTGATAACAATGTCCAACGAGCCTAAATGAATTAGATAGGTAAATCTGCATAATCCAAATACCATCTTTTCATGATTAAGACAATATTAGGCATTTTTCTATACATCATGTTTTTTTTTTAAAAAGAACCACAAATAATTTTGGAATGTATCTTGTTGTATGGCCTAAATTTTTTTGTTTGTTTGTGTAAATCGGATATCTCCAAGCACAACTGCGCAGACTAGTCGCTTGAGCATTGTGAGACCTAAATGGACGGTAAGCTCTCCCTAAGAGTTTTAACGTTGCTGCATACCCAAGACTGGATTCAAACTCAGGACCTTGGTTTAGCTAGAAGAGACCCGAGTCATCTCATATAAGTGTTCTTGGGTGGCCTAAATTAATTGAAAGTATGCTTCAAACGGCACAAAATATATATATATTCCCTATTTTTATAAGAAAAAAAAAAAAAAAGATGCTCCTTTTCGGTATAGGGAGTTTGTTTTTCACCTCTCACATGTACTTTAGACGGATAAATCCGGAAAATAAAAACATTTTTTTTGTATCTTTTGGATGAATAAATTCGAACAAAATCGCTACATTTTCCCGTCCAAAAATATACCACGGTGTACTTTTTAAAAAATAATGGGGTGTCAAAATAATAGTTTCCACTGTATAATTATATCTTGATGTCTAATGATGGCCCAAGAGGATCTGATTCAAAGCGCTGGATTGGGCTGTCTCAGAAAAAAAGAGAATTGCTCATCTCCCATCGGTTTTTGCTCATTCCCGTCCTACGTGAGTTAACTCACGCAGAAAAATACACTTATGTAAGTTAACTCATATTGAAAATATCACGCTCGACTATTTTACAGAAATAAACAAAAACAGATGAGAGAAGAGTAATTATCATGAAAAGATATCTTAGTCCAATCTCAATAATATCATCTTGATGGTAGTGACAAAATATACAAAAAGAGATTTACCACTTTAATGCCTTTTCTAAAACAATTGAAGTAAATTGAAATAGGGGAATAATGAAGATAAAAAAATCCAATTATCCTTGGTTGCACAAGGATCGTATGACTCATTGACTATAAGATTATAATCCAACCTACATAGTATAGAATGGCAAATTGTTCTTCCATGCCACTCAATAAAATATCTGTCACTTGCAACAAAATTATAGAATGTCATTACCCAATAAAAAATGGATAGACATACAACATAAGAAAAAAGAAAACCATATAAACTAGAATCATACCATTTCACATGGATACTTTTTTCTTCCTCTTAGGATTAATGTCTTTTGTCTCTTATTTACATGGAATAATGTTGAATTGATCCAAATTCTATCATCATAAATATTCGGTTGCATACATTATCCAGGGTTAGAATAATGACGAACTCTTTTATCAAAATAAAATGATGAATTGATCAAAATTCTATCTTGAACCCAACATATTCCTAGTCCTACCTTTTTTTTTAAAATATATTTTTTTTGGCATAAACCAAGCATCCTCCAACCGTAAACGTGAAGATTAGTCATTCGAGCTTTGTGGGATTCAAATGGACACGGCAAACTCTCCTTAAGAGTTTTATTGTTGCTGCATGTCCAAGACTGAATTCGAACCCAGGACATTGGTTAAATTAGAAGAGGCCCGCGTCAACAATAAATCGAGTATTTATACTCAATTAAATAAATTAAATGTGTTTAATGATGTAATTAGGGTATGACATATGGTCTTTTTAACAAGTTATTAGCACCAAGATGGAGGAGTGTTATCTTCTTTTTTTTTTGGTCAGGTAGTCTAGTGGTTAGATTCACACACATTATGTGTGGAGAAGTGGGGAATCCGGTATTCGAATCCCGACCCCTGCAGATAATATTCATGGTAGCTACCAACTGAGCTACACTTACGGGATGGAGGAGTATTATCTTATTTGCATATTTAACGGATATAAGATTAGTCTGATGATTGAGATGAGATGATACTGCAGAGTTAAGAAGTGGTTGGTAAGTAATTTGAAGATTTATCCCTATTTCTAATACTATTAATATAACATTTGATAGTTTTAAAAAAATTATTTCCATAATTATTTTTGCATTGAATTTTCTTTTTTACGTTTAGAAAGAGACCAAGCAGATACAAAAGGATGACAAAGAAGTGAAGATGCTAAAATATGGTCAAAAGTAAAGTCAAGGGGACAACTTGGAGTTGGGGGACCAAATCCTCCACTTAGCTTCTATATTTTTTTTCTTGTGACCAAACATATGTAAGCATAGAATCAATGGAGGGGTACCCTCCACCATCCATAACCTAAAAAATTTCTTCCCATTTTCCCATGATTGTCCTCATACATGGATCCCAAGTTCCCCATCCACATTTCTTATTTAATATGAAGGCTTTGAAAATAAAGGCATACAACTATGATAGTATAAATTATTATGTCAAATTGTACCTTTCACCTAAAAAATATATTAGTTTAGTAATCATGCCCAAGTTGCTAATTATATATAGATCCATTTTAGTGTGATTTCCTTTTCAAAATAATATTTTAATTTTCACAACAACAACAAAAAAAAACACGCATTTCCCATTTGTCAGAAAAAAAAACGAGCATTTCCTTATATTTAGTTTATTTAATGAAAACAAATAAAGTAAATTACCCTTCAAAAAATAAATTAACTTTAAAAATCAATTAGTATTTCCTTTATTTCAAAAATTAAAGTCATGAAACAAAATAAATATTCGGACAAAATGGATTTTTGCAACACTTACACATTATACATCAATAATTTATGCTAGACTCAATGGTACATCAATGGATATTTAGAAATATCCAAGTTCTACGACATTCACATTGTGCACCAATCACTTCCTTAATTTCTTTAAGTTCTAACATATATAGAATTTTTTTTGACAAAATATAATGAATTAACTATATGTTTTTAATTTGGTCAAAAAAACTATATGTTTTTAATTAATTGGATGAAAATTTATAATGATGAATGATGTCCATTCAAAGGTTATGTGACAAAAACTTTAGCAAAAGCATGTAATGGAGAATTGATCAATAAAATACTGCCAATACGATCAAATTCAAAGGCTTTTTAGTTGAAATTATTTGAGTTCATCAGTTAACTTGATTATCATTGATCGATTGAATTAATAAAAGACAAGCTAGTGTTAAAGATACTACACTATTAAAAAAAAGATAAATTTAAATAAAATATAATTTAAACTCAAATGAAATGTTTTATTAGTGCAGGCCAAGGATAGCCAAGGAATAACAAACCAAACCATGTTGGTTTCCACATGGTGTATGCACAAAAAATTAATAACAAAATCCCCCACCAATCATAGTACTGTCTCTTTTTCTTACACGTACACACACATTTACAACCAAAGTGCAAGCTTATTGCACGGTAATTAAACTAAGATTTAAAGCTTAGTTGTCTCTATTCTATTCTATAAAGTTGATAAAAGCATTCCAGGTTAGAAGGGTGGTGGTGGGGTTTGGATAATAAGCAGCATGCCCCTTTATAAAAAACTATTGAGAGCATCAATTGAACAAACCTATCACAATAATTATTGTGAGGGTTCTTCAAAAAATAATCATTGTGAAAGCTTCCATATTTCAAATCATCCCCTAAACTAACTTATTTTATTTTTAGGTGAAAGTTGAAGACCATATCATATTTCAAATTACACGATTTAAATATCGTGGGTCCATAGTACAAAATGATGGATAAAAAAAAGTAGATGTAAATCATTGTATTCAAGTTTGCTGGTTGAAATGGAGAGCCTCAGGTGTTTTATGCAATAAGAAAGTACGACGGAAAGAAAATTCTATCGAACAACAGTCTGACCATCGATGTTGTATGGTACGGAGTTTTGGATGGTTAAGAACCAACACAAAAAACAAGTAAGCGTAGCGAAGATGGCGATATTGAGTTGGATGAATGGTAAGTCTAGAAGGAATATGATTAGGATAACACAATTAGAGACAGAGTTGGAGTAGCACATATAGTAGAAAATAGGCTTAGGTGGTTTGGGCATGTAGATGTTGTAGTACGAAGAGTACATTAGGTGGAGGAGAGTCAAATCAGACGAGGTAGAGGACTTAGAAAAACTATAAGAGAAACTATTAGGAAATATTTAGAGGTTAATGAGTTGGATCCAAATATGATTTATGATATATAACATTATGGCGTAATTTGATCCATGTAGCGGACCTCACTTAGTGGGATATGGCTTAATTGTTATTGTTCGATTTATTGTATAATTAATTAAGTTTATAGTTAACTAAGTGTAGGATTATTTTATAATTTAATGATATTCTAATTTTTCATGTAAAAAACAAAATTCGAGTGCAAAGGCAACATATGGTGAAGATGACATTCAAACTATGTTAGCATCCCACAACCACTATATGTCATTTCCGGTACCCCAATAAGTAATATTAAATAGATAAAGACAAAAATAATTGCGAGGACTAGGCCAAACCTTAATTGTACAATTACAATGATGAACAACAATTGCCTCATTAAAACCCTTATCAGTAAAACTCCATAGGAATAAAATCCGATAAATAGAACAAAGAGTGAAAAGAGAAATAACATGTTAAAAGAAAATCAAGGTCAACTTGCATTAGGAAAATAATACCAAGCAAAGTATCAACGAAAACGAAGAAGAAAAAAAAGAGGAAGAGCATTCTTATTACAAGTAAAATCATCATAGATTAAGTTGGCGTATAGTCCCACCACACCACACTAGTGATCTAAATCCTACGAATAGTCAACTTATCTGCACAACTATTATCTTCTCTGAATATATGAGATACTCGAAAACGAAATCCTTGAAATGTATTGAGAAAATCAGACAAACAATTTTGTAACCTCTAAGGAACCTAAGAGGGTTTACATTCAAAGATATAAAATTTTCCATCCTTTCCTAGAAAGAAATTATAGATCATGCATAACACCACTTGTTTCATCTTGGAAAGCATTAGCATTTTCCAAGGACTCATAAAAACCACAAGAAAATTCTCACTGTGATTTGTGAAAATTCCTCCAAATTTGACAACTCCGGACAACCATTAGATGCTTTGTTAGGGTTATGTTTCATACACGGTAAAGGGGGCAGGACCAACTCACTTAAATTATTTTAAGAGCTGAAGGAGGGTGACATTTAACATCAAAAGTCTTGAGAATTTAAAACTCACGAGTTAATGAAAACATGCTCTCTTTGGAATGATTGGATGATAAAGATACATCACCTTTTATCATGTCAATCACATGTTACATGAGAATAAATTTGTCTTCAAATCTAAAAAGATTCATACATTTACAAATTATCCAAAGACTAATAGTGATAAAAGAAAGGATTAGAACTTTGATTTGTTTGCTCAATTATAGTTACGAATATTGAGTACTTGCTTAGTAGGAAACTTGTTTGACTTAGCCGCATCAACATCCATATCCACAACTTTTCCTTCATGGCCATCACTGCCCATTGGACTCCTTCTCTTCCTTGTCATCATCAGTTTTGTTATTATTGTTGATTGATATGACGAGAGCAACGATAAGTTAGAAGGGGTGAATAGATTATCCCCGTTTTAAAATATTCTTCAAAAACATGGTTTTATAAATTTTCTTTTGAAATCAAATGACTATATAGGATTATGCAATAGCTTCAATTATACTATAATAAGCAATGACACAATAACAATTCAAATTGGAACGAGAAATTTACTCTTGAATTGTAATTTATTAATCAATTATTAATACACACTATAATCCATAAAACCAATAAATATTTCAAACCAAACCCAACCTTAAACAAGAAATCACTATCACAATAAACTAAACAACTTTAATATATGTGATGAGATTATCAACAAGTTAATCTCTAATATGAAAGGTGATTGAATTGATAATTCAACAATGTTTTTGACAAGTAGGTTTTAGAAATTATTCAATCACAAAGCATATAGCAATTAACTCAATCCATCAACATCATATATCAAAGTATATTTGCATAAATTAAAAAGTAAGGGAAAAGATAACACTGGATTCATAAAGGCTCCTATATCATCCTCGCTGACATGGGCAGTTCTATGGCCCGGCGACCCCGGGCTCCGGTCCAAATTTTTTGCAATTCCTTATGTAAATCCCTATGAATTTCTTATATAAACCCCTATAAATCGGGCAATTTCTTTAGATATTTTTATTATTTGCTTGCAATTTCTTATGTAAACCCTTATAAATGTGTTGCAAACGTTTTTTTTCCCAGGCTTTACAATAATCCTGGCTCTGCCACTGCTCGCTGAGATTACATCCTTTCTTCGTATAAGAAAATGCCTCTTCTACGGGCTTCCACTAAAATGTTGAAAATGTTTAAGAATTTATTACAAGGTTCATTCAATTTATGAATCACCACAATCCTAAATCTTATACACTATATAACCACTTAAATGCCTCCAATCTATAGGCTCCTTGAAAATGGATGAATCACAAGGTATTCGAATCAATCTAGCATGAACTCCTTCGATCTTATTTCACAAAAAATCTTCTTTGTTATTGACTCACTTTGATCGCCTTGAACCTTGATTGTCTGAGAAACAACCCCCACAATTGTCTTTGTAGGTGAAAAGTACCTCCTTTTGTTTTAGATCCTTGATGCTCCACCAAGATGCTTGATTGAAACCAAACTTACAATCATCCTATAGCCCCCTAAAAATCTAGATCTTAAATCCCAAAAGTGCTCTTAAAAAATGTATTTAATCAGAAGAAGTTTGGTGAGAGAGAGAGAGAGAGAGAGAAAGAAATTTAGAGTGTTTTTGCATTTTGTTGCAATGAATGATAGAAGAAAGGAGGAGACTAAATATAGGTAAACGAGTTGGGATAAAAATTTAACTCAAAGAAAGTATGATTTGAATTATTAGTGTAACTTTATAAATCTGAGATGTTATGAAGATTGATTCGGTTGATATGAAAACGGATTCAAATTAGTGATTTTTAGATGAAGATTTATTTGAATCGACAAGAATTTGATTCGAATCAATCACCTTAGAAACAACCTGAGGGGATAATGATTCAAATCTTTTCTCCCTTTTATAAAATTTAATTCAAATCAATCACCTTACAAGACAAGCCCGAGAAGATGAATGGTACGAATCAAAATATGCAGGGCATATTTGATTTAAATCAATCTTTCAAAAAAGCAAGATTTTATCTTTAAAAAAAAAAAAATTTATATAAAAATGGCCAACTTATTACTAACTCTTTAACACAAGAGATTCAAAATAAAGAGTGATATAAGAGATTAAGAGATTTAGATCAACAAGATGTTTTACAAACTAATATGGAAATAAACAAAAATATAATCATGAATCAAATTAAACATCATCAAAACCATTCTAGATGATCTAAAGAGAAACTACAATTATCACTTATGATCTCTCCACCTCGTACAAAATTGATGTATTTGCGCCTCATCCAAACTCTCTCCAGATCCTATCACTCTAGCATACTCATTAGCTGCACGAAAACCTAAAACAAATTCAATAGTAGATTTCAAAGTGAACTCGTGACTTGACTGCACTGGATCAGAAGTCATTTTCTTTGCCACATGGGCATCTTTTTCCAGGGAGACGTCGTAATTCTTGAGCTTCTCCACCTCAGAATATAGACCTTTCACTTAGAGATTTAAACCCTTGATTTGAACTCTAGCATTGAGGCAATTTTTTTAGAGCCTTTATGAAGTTTGGTCTCGGACTCCAACTATTTCTGAAGATGCTTGATGGACTTTTCATTTTTCATCTTCTCAAAATCAGACTTTGATATTTTTTAATTTAGAGGTGTCATCCGCCTCACCGGCCTTCTTTTTCAATTCAGAATTCTCTTTTTTCAATAGAGCTATAGCATATGGAACATTCTCTATTGTACACAACCACCTTAAAATGGTGAAGTGAAGACCACATAGGGCACACAGTAGATATGAAGAGGATGCCAACCAAACTTCATCATCCCTGACTTTATGCATTCACTCATCGTCATACTTCTACTTCAAGTGATCAATTAACTCAGCGCGGTTGTTGGTAGCACTCCAAACTGACTTGGATGGGAATTCCCCGCCATTAGTGAACTTGGGAAAATACTTTTCCTAGTCATCTATAGTGGAAACTCCTAACTTCAAACCACCTCAGCAAACCCACCACTTCTTCACATATGAAATATATGTCTTAAGTATGTGGTATTCTTAGAATTTTCCTCCATTATTGATAGGAACTATGAGCATGAAGGTAGTCTAAAAGAGTAGCACCACTTAAACTCTAGGTTGGATCTCTTCATCTTAGGGGTCATGGAATATGTATGTCAAAAAAGGCGCACAAATTTATTAGCAACAGACATATTCAATTTAGAAAATAAAAATAAAGTCTCTACAATACTTAATGAAATAGCTCTTCTTAAAGGATGGATTTACCCGACGATTCATGATCTCCCTATAACACACTATGATAAAGGAGTACAGAAACTAAGTAACATGATGGGTTATCAGATATAGTAATTACGACCAAACACACCCAATCCCTTTAAGATTAGGATTCAAGTATATGAACATTTAAGTGCATCATCAGAGTCGTGATAAACATAATGATTTCCATAGACACTAGGAGCCTTAAATAAGGAATTTTTGAAGACAGAAGAAGCCTTGGATTCATACAAACTGAAGAGAGAACGATCTTGTTGACCACTCAGACAACATAAACTAACTTGACCTTCAACCATCAATTTATCGAAACTAAATGAAATTGTTGTTGTGCACGACATTTTCTAGTGCATACAAAGAAACTTGAAACACTTGACAAATAATCAGCTACTGGGATGGAGTAGAATAACATAAATACCTAACAACCTAAGTACCTCTCACTTGAAATCAGTAAAGGAAAGATGGATCCCAACTATGTAAAGGAAAGATGGATCTCAAACATTCATTTATACAAATATGTCAGGTCTAGAACATTGTTTCATCCCCTTCCAAAATAATTGCTCTTAGCGTTAGTAGGAGGAAATAAAAGTCCTTCAACCCATAAGGATTCGTATTAGCAAGAAGAGTATCAATGAAAGACTTGATACAATTGGCACCAGTGTATAGGGAATTAACCCTCATGATATTGTCATCTACCAGGGAATAACCAGGTAAGCAAATTTATGGAATCTTTTGGTTCAGTCTAAACAATTCAACACAAGGACCAATCCCTAAGTCGTAAATTTCTATTGATAGTGATCATGAAAAATCTGTCCAATCCTCAAAAGACATGGCTTCGATTGAAGCATCGTAAGGAGTTATATACCTAAGAGCATTGTTCTTAATCACAAACATGGATAAAACAGAAAGGGAAACTAGAACATAATAGGAATGATGAAAACATATGAAAAGGGAGAATTTGAGGAATTTGAAACTCCAAATATTCAAGGATTAAAGAAACTAATTTTGAAATAGGAGAAAGTGAGCAAAAAAGGAAATAACGAAGGGAATATATTCAAAATGGATGGAACTATTCATCAACAATTAGAAAAGATTTGGTGGTACTCATTACGATCAAACGATACGATCTCACGCAAGTGAGTTCAACAGTTCAAATCACATCCCAAAAATTCAACACTCATGTCATTGCATCAACCAAACTTCAAGACTAAATCACACGTCTAAAAGCATATGATACAAAGCGAAGCAACTATTTAATAGTCACATAAAAAAAACTCCTTTAGACTTCTACCAAATGCCTAATTTAGAAGTATAGTGGGCCAGGGGATTTTGTGTATAAACGAGTTCTTGTCTCGAGATTTACACATTGTAAAAAAAATTCAGATTTTTTTATATTGGATAATTTCAAAAAATTTCTACTGCATCACTCGTAGACCCATTAGGCATTACAATGACGAAGGGTCTAGTGAAAAGATACAAGCCTAAGATGCCTAACCAAATCAACCTTTATGTCATCTAATATCAAAGGTCGTTAAAAATATGGCATAAAGGCTCATAAATGAACCATACCCAAGTCCATTGAGGTGGCCACCTCGCCTTACAATACAATGTAAAACATGATCATACCTCTTCCACCACCTCAGAATACATCGTATCTCATAACAACTTGCAACCAAGATAAGAACCATCTATGACGCCTCAAGAACCACCTCATTTCTACCTCATAAATGAACATATCGTCAATATGCTCTACTGCCTTAAAAGTATAACCAACTTCTAGATAGATACTAGGTCGTTACTATTCACATGGACCTCGTTTGAATCAGATAGGCGCCCATTCCTATCTTATATCCAATTAATCTAAAGAGACATGAATATCCTCTAACAAACTACACTAAATCAGAGGATAAATGATAGCAACGGTAAGGAGCATATATCTGGATACACCTCTGTAAAAAGGGGCCATCACCCCATGTAATACCACACATTACATATCTCACTTACTCGCTTTGTTAGCTGCTAGCACTTACTTGACCATCAGAGTGTCTATTGCAGCCCCCGAGAGAAGGAGCATATCATAAGTCGTTGAGAATTCAATCACCGATGAAGGAAGCACACCCCCTACTCAGGAGGTAAACCATGCCCATTCATACACGAACATTTTGTATTACTACCAGAATTTAAAGAAAAAATATTATCTGCATAATCGTATCTTATCGCACCGTACTATGTATATGTATCTTAACTTCATGGTCTAGTTCTATTTTGACCAAACGAGGAAGATCATTTAATGTCAACGACTCCAAATTAGTGTGCTCGTTGTTCTTTGATCTCATTATGATCTTGTTATGGTCTCTTAAGAACTAAGAGTTTGGTGGGGATGGGAATGTAGAGTTTTATGGGGAGAAGAGTATAGGTGAAAATAGGAAAATCTTCCAACTTTTTGGAGAGTGGTTTTGTTGGTAGATAATGATAAATAAATATTTATGATTAATATATTTTTAATATTTAGAGTATTATAGCAAACGTATAATGGATTTAGAGGATTTACCTAAATCCTTCTCCAATATAATTTTTGAGTTCTTCCAAATAAAACTGTTTATATTATGAAGAAAAATAAACATGTCAAAATAATCCCCTCACAAAGCACTGCATTCTTTACACTTCATTAGGCGTCATATTCTCTTGTCGGTAACATTCAAGACTAACCTCGGTCAGACCAGAGTAATGTTATAAACATTGTCAAACTTTTGTTGTTTTGTACATCATTTGTCAAGTTGTGTTCATCGATTCCATATTTTTCTTTTTAGTAATAAAAAAATATTATAATCATCTTATAAAAAATATATATAATCATAATACTCAACTTATTTGATTGCGTATTTTATGATTAACTTCTCCAATTCTTTAAGATCGGGAAAAAAATTCGTGGTGAAGAACAAAGAAACTCTCAAAACTCTGCATCAAGCATCTATGTGAATATTCTCTTCAAGGTTTATTTATATATATTTTTTTAAAAGAAGGTTTATTTATATTATATATATGATGATCTCATTCTTACTAGAAACATAGGCCAAGTCCCCTAATGAGGAACTGTCCTATTCAAACTTCAGTGATTTTAGTGGCATCTTATTCATATCGACGATTTGTGTAACTAATGATAGCATGTGCAACAATCAATTTTATTTCCCAAAAATATACTAAACATGACAACAAAAAAAATACTATTTTGATGTGAAAAATCATCTTGAGACCAGAAAAATTAAGACTATGAACTAGAAATGGTTAACATGATTCTATAATAGATATATTAGTCATCGATAAAATTAGTGGCGAATATTTCACATCTATAATATGATTTTCAAAAAAGATTATGAGACACACACTTCATTCAAAATTAAGACGGGTTATCAAACTCGTCGATAGTTTGCAATAAATACTAAAGTCGAGTAGTAACTACTCCTACATGTGTTCATACTAGTTGATAGCTAAAGTCTTGTTACTACCTGTCATAAATAAATAAATACTAAAGTTTTTCTAAAATAATATTTCCAAAATTGAAATATATGACGGTATACAAAATTAGTATCAACAATGAGATCTAAAGAGAGGTTTGTATCAACAATGAGATCTAAAAGGACAAAATATGTTTTCAATACATAGAATTAATTAATCAAGTAAAATATGTAAGGTGAAATTAGCAGCTAAGTTTCATTCAAGAATTCAAGAAAGTGGACCCCACTAAAATAGCATATTACGGCATCATGAGAGGATTAGGTGTCAATGTTAAAAGAAAATGAAAATGACAAAAAGAAAAAGAAAAGAATGGTTGAAAATGAAGGGAATATTAAAAATAATAAATAAAATTATTAAGTAAGTATGATTCGTGTTGTGCCTTGTGCTGGGGTAACTTGAACCAATCTTGTTTCATGCTTTGAAACAGACAACAAACAAACACATGGCACTTAACGGTCATTGACTTCACGTTTCATTTGTCGTCTCTGTTAACCCAAACTACACGTTCCTCCGTTTCCCACCATAAAAGAATATGGTTGCTAGCTTCATTTTTACTCATCTCATAAAATTTATTTTATAATAATTTATTATAACATTAATTGATAAATATAACAACAATTCATATATTTTTAAATTTATCGATTAATGTGACAATACGTTATTAAACGTATATTTTTCGTATTTATTGATTAATGTGACAACACAATATTTGATGTAAAATATGTTCTATTTGTCACTTTCATTTTAAGATAGAAGAGTCATCTACTTTGTGACTATTTTTAACTTTTCCACCAGCAAAGTAATCGAATTCTCGATGATTTTATCATAGCATAGCAACCAAACCAAAAATATAAAGAAATCAAAAACTCAATTTTAATTAACTATTTGGTTTGATATTTCTTTTTCATGTTTAGATTCATATAACAAAATCAAACTAGTGTTTGTTTTTTGGCGTAAATCAGATATTCTCCGTGTGCAATTGCGGAGACTAATCCTTCGAGTCTTGTGGGATTCAAATGAGCATCAAATTATTCCTAAGAGTTTAAATGTTACTGTATGTCCAATGTTGGATTTGAAGACCTTGTTTGAGTTGGAAG
>Ga0228711_1002488_pt1 | contig 28374 bp, 9 predicted proteins | sample MedpolnodulmetaG_2_FD_177996 | JGI IMG/M metagenome (GOLD analysis project Ga0228711, IMG submission 177996) | Root nodule microbial communities from Medicago polymorpha collected in Santa Monica, California, United States - brown nodules | ecosystem: Host-associated > Plants > Roots > Nodule... | reverse complement strand
TAACACTATTATTTTATGGACAATTAGTAAAAACTAAAATAAAAGTGATTAAAGTAAAAGAAGAAAAATGACTAATAAAAAATAAAAATTAAAACTAAAATTAAAATTAAAAATAAAAGAGAATTAATAAAAGATGGAATTTTAAAAGATAAAAGTAAATAAAAAAAATAAAGATAAAAGAGAACAGGGTCCGAATTGGAACAAATGATGAGGTATTTTAAAATACCTCTTTGCCGAATTTTTCACTGAAAAGTCAGAGACTATTCAGGATCAAACAGTGTATGAATGTAAGACCTTAGGTCAAAAATTGGTATATGACAAGGTGAACAATATTGTAAGGTGCAGGATTTGAGAAGTTATCTCAAGCATCATAGTGGAAACTCTCACAAGATTGTGAGGAGTGGACTAACCCACATTGGGTGAACCACTATAAATTTTTGTGTGTCCTTCTTCTCTTCCCTATACTCTTTACTTACTGCAAACACATTTACTTGATTAAACTGTTTTTGCACTCAGACTTCAGAACGTTATGAAGTCAGCTTCTAACTTAACAATTCCAAGTTTCAACCTGAGAATCATTTTTAAGTCACAGGTTTAATTTTTAAAAGGGTCACAATTCAAACCCCTCTTCCTTGTGACTATTATATCTACTTAAGTATGTATGTTCAATAACACAACTCTGGCATACAAATGTTGATTAAGATGTATGTATGTTCAGTAACAGAACTCTAACATACAAATGTTGATTAGAAAATGGTACCGACATGCATATAGGTCTTATGAATGAGTTGCATTACCCAATATACTTGTTGATATATATTATTGTTAGTGTATTGTGAATGTTATGTGCATTCCATTTAATGTTTTGAAATTGATGAGTAGTAATGATGACGTGTGAATGATGATGTATAACTTTAAATTGTGAATATGTTGTAAATGATGACCAATGATGTTATGTTTATTTATATATTTTCATGAATTCCAACTAATTGTTATGATGTATATTCTCACCCCTTTGTTGTTCTTATATTTATGTGTTTGTACTCTTGGGGTACAAATACTCAAGACGAGGAAGAAAACATGATTCAAAATGTTTTTTTTCCTCTTTTCCTCCCTCTTCCGCCATCCAGTTCAATTTTCTGGATCTATTTTAGAAAATGATGGGGAGAGAAGAAATTGTGTTTTGAAGGATAGAAGACGAGGATGAGGAGAGAAGAAATTGTGGTTTTGATTAATTCTTCAATGGAGGTGGTTATTGAAGAATTTTGATGGATCGTTGAGAAAGGTTTAGAGGAATTCTGGTTTTAATTTTTTTTAATCTATGTTATTTAATTTTAATAATATTAAAATTACACAGTCATCATGCCACATGTGTAGATTCTGCTAATATGTTTAAATGAGGGATCAAAAGCGGAAGAATCTAAAATGACAGGGACATAATCTAATTTTTTTTTTACAAAGACCAAAGCCAAAATTCGTTAATATTACTGGCACCAAAAGAGGTATTAACCCTAAAATATATCCCCTAAAAAAACAATTAAAATTTATGATTATTTAAATTTAGATTTTTGTCGTGATTGGTGATTGATATGTTATTCAATGAGGAACAAAATGATTTGACAATTTTTTTTGTTACAAAAATTACTTGATGATTAAGAATTCATGTGAGAAAAAATTGATCTGAGGAAAAAGGTTAGTCAATATCAGGAGAACAATATAAGGAATTTGATATGTTATTCAATGAGGAAAAAAATGATTTAATAACTTTTTTTGTTAAAAAAATTACTTAATAATTAAGAATACATGAGAGGAAAAAATTGATTTGAAGAAAAAAGGTTAGTCAATATGAGGAGAACAATATAAGGAAATTGATATGTTATTCAACGAGGAAAAATATGATTTGATAATATTTTTTGTTACAAAAATTACTTGATTATTAAGAATACATGTGAGGAAAAAAATTGATTTGAAGATAAAGGTTAGTCAATATGAGGAGAACAATATAAAGAAATTGATATGTTATTCAATGAGGAAAAATATGATTTGATAATTTTTTTTGTTACAAAAATTACTTGATTATTAAGAATACATGTGAGGGAAAAATTGATTTGAGGAAAAAGGTTAGTCAATATGAGGAGAACAATATAAGGAAATAAGGAAAATTATAATACATGTGAATTATGACTGAATGATACCATTGACTGAAGTATGTTACCTCTTTATAAATAGTTTAGCCAATTCAAACATTACCTCATCCCAAATACTTATAATTTGTAATCGTCATCCAATAATAAGATGAAGATTATTTACATACTTTTCATTTTCACTTTTTTCTCATTCACTATTTCTCGTGCTTCTCTTAATGACTTCTGTGTTGGAGATTTAAAGGCTCTAAACACTAACTCAGGCTATCCCTGCAAACCCCTTGCAAGCGTCACATCAGATGATTTCGTCTTTCATGGTCTTGTAGCTGGAAAAACCAACAACTCTTTCAAAATTGGAGTCACATCTGCAAGTGTCGCAAATTTTCCAGCCCTTAACGGACTTGGAATCTCTGCGATGCGGATAGACATAGACGAAGGTGGATCAGCTCCGTTACATACTCATCCTAACGCTACCGAATTATTGATAGTAGTTCAGGGTAAAATTACTGCTGGATTTTTGACACCTACTTCGTTTTATTCCAAGGTGTTGAAACCAGGTGATCTTTTTGTTGTTCCACAAGGAATGCTGCATTTTGCAGTTAATTCTGGTAAAGGATCAGCTTCTGGTTTTGTTGCTTTTAGTAGTGAAAATCCTAGTATTCATACACTCGATCTTCTTTTGTTTGCCAATAAATTGCCTTCCAATTTAGTCGCACAAACTACTTTGCTTGATCTTGCTCAAGTGAAAAAGTTAAAGGCTCGTTTTGGTGGAAGTGGATAGAAATATAGGATTGTTTTATGTTCCATCTATACAAAATGTTAAGATTCTATATGGTTGATGATTTAGCAAGATGTTTGTAATAATAAAATAATAGTTTGGGTCACACACTTTCTTGGTTTCTTCTCTCTTGGAAAATAGAAAATATCTTTGCATTAAAATTGAATTGGAGATCAAATAAGTAATACCTATAAATGACTAATTAGTCAATACAAAAAATCGCTTAAAAAAATTACATCTCATATGATTAGTCAATGGGATTCAACCTTATTCAAAATGACTTGCACAAACTATAATTCAAATAATAAATACACCGACAAATTGGTAAAATCTCAAGTTGATTGTTAAACTAACTAATTTAGTCCAATTTTTTAAACACTCAAAATTGTAATATAAATCGGAACTTCACCATAGTTTCTGAAGAATAATAATATACCTAGTAGTCTCTACTCAAGTGTGAGTCACTCTATAATGAAAGTTAGACCAAGGGAGTAACTATGTTCCTCGGTAGTGATCTACAAGCTAAATTTTTTTGTTTAATGAACTAATGAAAATAAAAGTAAAATATGAAGGAGTATTATTTATATTGTTAGTACCGGTGCAAATGACATGCGCCAAGCACATATTAGAAATCACGAATAAAGTTATCAATTGCGTATGATCCTTTTTATTTTATTTTTGATTTTTTTTATATAAATAATGATATGTGCGGAAATAGAACTTAAGACGACGTGGTCTCAGTGATTGTGTTGCGGGACTAGTACAGTGGAAGGCATCAGATATGACTTGATTAGCAGAATGGTGTTCGGTACAGTAGTCGCGTGTAAGTATTTGGAGGGGGTGCTTTCAGGTACTCTAACGTTTAATTCAACATTTTTAGCAATGAATGGAGGTTAAGGAATAGACTGAATAGTACCTTGATGAGATTGTTTAAGTCTCCTTATATAGGGAGGTGCAGATTGCCAGTGGATACGTCATGTTGTTGTTGTTGCTCAGCGGTTACACGTGCGGGATTCATAACCTTCGAGTGTTACAAATTGCAATGATAAGAAAGAATTACAGTTTGAGGGTTCGAACTGTTGCTATGTATTGCTAAATTGGTCTAATGGTAAAGTGGGCTTTGGACTACGAGCATAGGTTTTTGGGCAGTCCATAATTGTGTCCTTCTACAATGAACGACGAAACCTACAAAACAAACCTTCGCTCCAACAATCAAGTCAATATTAGGCGAGGAGGAGAAAGTGTGAAAAAGTATGCAAAATAAAATCGTACATAAGTGTGGCGGTGATGCCACACCTATATAGATGAGCTCGATGTTTTCGTGAAACCCGATGTGGATTGCTAAAGACCGCTGAAGATCGGTTGAATTGTGGGATCGTCTTAGGGAGGTGCTTTTGTGCGATTTGGCACACATGTGACCTTCCTTAGGAGTTCTTGAAGCAATTTATTTGATTTGGGCCTTTGTTAATGGGCCGTTGTATAGGTGTAGTCTGGCTCGAAACAAATAATATACTAAATATCTTTCTTTTAAATTCCACGAAAATTTTATCTTTTCAAATTTATTTTTATTAGTTTTATGTAGGAGGGATATTAATGTTGTAAAATTAGGCATAACAATATCTCTACCAATATAATTAGCATATAACTATAAGAATCAATTTATGTTAATGGGAATAATCAAGGTAGATTTCAAGGAAACTTATCTGTTTTGAGATTGTTGTAGAATTAGATCACTAATCACAAGTCTATCACCATCTTTGATAGCACAAATTAAACTTCTACCAAATCAACCACCAAGATCTGAAAAACGAACAAATGATGAAACAGTCTGAGACACACTGATCGCGTTGTCCTTAAGGATTTTTCGCGTAATTATATTCTAATTCCCAAGGATTGAACAAACCCTTCTCGATGTGGAATCGAGGAAATAGAACTGACAAGAAGAAATTTTCAAAAAGATGAAGACCCAAAATTAATTTGTGAGGGATAGTCGAGTTTTTATCTTGTACGTTTGTAAAGCTACGCAACCTCTTGGCAAGTAAAAAGTGCATTAATATAGACACACCAATATTTAGGTTGAGAGAATTAAGCTTTGACCAAGCAATATAATTGCCACATTCAAGAGATATAAAAGAGAGGTAGTTACAAAATTTGGAATTAAAAATATGTTACAAAACCAAGTTAAACATTATAATTAAAATATAATAATAATTTATTTATTAAAATAATTTTCTATATTTCTCAATTAAAAATATGGGACACAAAATATTTGAAACTTTTGAAATATACTCAAAATTTACAACAATCCCCCACATATTTTTAAAGTTTAAAAGTAATTTGGAAAAAAAAAATATGTGTTAACATCCTAGTTGTGAAGCATCCTACTGGTATAGCAAGCTATATGAACCGGCCCTAGAATGATAATACTTAACACACAGTGAAGTTGGTGTAGCAAGTTATATGAACCAAAACCACTTAGTGTATGTTAGCAGTATACCACTTGCATCACACGCCCACAATTCTTGTTGTTGGCGTTGTTGGTGCGCTAATAGGCCATGCGCGTGCCTGAATTATTTCATGGGTGCCCCAGAGGTTTTGGCAAGATCTCATACAAGCGGCCCCAATTGACACTCATGTAACGCCCTATCTATTTATTTGATTATTTTGGTTGAGTTTAGAGTCTTTTATATGACTTATATGATTTATGTTGATAAGTAACATGTTGGTGTGTATTAATATTTTATTAAGTGGCTTTATTCTATTATTTAGTAGGATAGGTTGGAAATTAGAATAATTAGACTTGAAGGGGCTGAATTAGAATTAATTAGAAATAAGTGGAATTAATTAGAAATATGTTGAGGTCAAGAGATATAAAAACTAAGAGTCAGACAAGTTTAGGTTTAACAAAGCTTTTGGGAGAAAAGAGGAGAACCAAGAGAAGAGGAGAACTAGAGAAGGGGAGCTTGTAGAATCTTGTAATCACCTAATCTAAGGTAAGGGTGGGACTATCATTCTCTAATCGTAGGTTATATAATTCTGAAATTGAATTTAGCATGTAGTTGTGGTTGTTGTTTTGTGAATTTGGGAATTAGGTTTTAGGGTAGAAATTGGTTGTTAATAGAGTAGAAAATCCATTGAATTCGTGTATAATTGATGTTCAGGTTGTAGAATTATCATAGGTTGAGTTCCCTATCAAATTTGGGATTGGGGTAGATGAAAATTGGGTTTTTGGGTGAAAAATCGTCCTTCCCGACAGAAGTCTGTCATGACTCGCCACGGCGAGTAATCTACCCGCCACGGCGAGCTGTATCGTGACAGAGAGCGGTGTTTGTTCGCCACCAGCTCGCCACGGAGAGTGGGCTAGTTCGCCACGACGAGTAAGTCAGCCCGCGAGGCGAGTTACATAGTAACAGTGTATCCTTTCATGTTCTTACGTCGTTTTCACACGTTTCTGTTTTGAATTATCATTTAATGTGATCAGAAAAGTTTTAGGTAATATCATCAGCTTTCAAATGGCTTTGTTTGTCATGAATAACTTTGATTGATGAATTATTATATGAATGTATATATTGATGAATTACTATATGAATGCATATGTTGATTAATATGATGTTACATGATGTTGCTCATAAACGATGAATTATGAAATTATGATGTGGAGTCGTTGTGGTTGTTGTTGTTGTCGTTGATGTCGTCAATGTCGTTGAAGTTGTACGTTGTTGTTGAATAAGTAGTTGAGTCCATGCATACTCATATAAAGTTGGGGGCTCATGCCCTGTTGAATGTTTAATTCATTCATACCACGTTGATTTGAGGGCCTATGCTCTACACGTTGATTTGAGAGCCTATGCTCTAACACGTTGATTGGTACCACATGCATACTGCATAGTCAAGTTGTTGTTGTGTCATTGCATCGTCTCGTAGTCGCCGTCGTCGTCGAGTTGTTGAATTGTTGTCGTTGTTTTAATGTCAAGCAAAAATAATTGAAGGATTATGTGAAGTATTATTGTTGTTTAGTTGTTGTTGTTTATGTTGTTAAATTCCGTTGATGAATTATATGCTTATTGTTATTGAATGTGAATCTCACCCCTTCTGTTAGAATGTTGCCTCTACGTGGGTAACGTGCAGATAACCAGGATTAGCTGCTGATGTGAGTTGACTCTCTCATGCGTCGTCTTAGGATCGCTCTGATACGTAACGGGATGAAGATATTTGCCTTGTTTCCATTGCTACGTATTATTTATGAACTATGTTGTCGAACTATTTGAACTAGGATGTTCATTAAAGTTGTTTATGTTGAGGCCGTGGTGCCAAAGTTGTTGAATAAAGAATTAATTTTCCGCTGCGATGTAATTGAACTTTGAGAAAGATGTTTTAATAAATAGTAACTTTACTCTATTTATACTTCAATGTAATGTGGTATTCCGTTTTACGTTGAATACTCTGATTTATATGTATTATTTACATTGTTGGGAAAACGGGGTGTTACAACTCACATAGGCGATTTCATCAAGTGTTGCGGCAAATCATAGACCACCCGTAAGGGATATAAAATTTATTAAAAGCTTTATAGGCTTATCCTCTCAATAATGGAGTGTCCAGCACTTCTCACACACACCATGGAAAAAGGGACAAAACAAAAATTAATTAACTAATTTTTGGTGCTAGCAGAACTAATAAGTGACTTGTTCTTACCCATATCAACCTTATTCGGCGGATCTCCAATCAAAAAGATTCGGTTTCCATCATTTATTAATTTCAAGTGGCTTAAGTCTCAATCTTCTCGATGTACACAAATTTATTTCATCACAGGGGCTTTGTTTAGTAGCTACTTTATATACAAATGATGAAGACAATTTTCTTTCATCTTATAAGATTGGCTAAGACGTATCTAAGTCAATCAACTTTATATATTTATCAAATTCTATAACAATAAATTTGAGCTCTGTAATTATTTTTATACATGTCTACTTACATGACTATTAAGTGAAAGACTTCCACGCGACAACATCCCAAAAGACTTACATATAAATCTACTTACATGGATAAATATAAATCTACTTACATATTTATCATACAAGTCTGCTTGAAAGACTTCCACGCGACAACATCCCATGGTAAGAAAATATTCAACATATAGATTTATTCGCTTGTCTTATATTCAATTAACATCATTGTATTATTTTGATACAATGATTCTACTTGAATAATTTATCATTGTATCATTTTATAGGTCTACTTAGATAAATTATAAACGACAAACCTCCCACATTAAATAAATATAACTTTATATGTGGATTTATTGCACAGGTCTACTTGAAAAAATTTCAAGTGATAACTCCCCCACATCAGGTAAAATAAGTGAACTTTTATTCATATCTACCAGGATGATTTCCAAGTAATAATGCCCCCACAATGGACAAATTAAATTCACACACACACACAGACATATATATATATATTCACATATGTCTCAAACCAAGCTCTAGGAGTCTGCTTTGAGCATCTAGTAGACAAGTTGGGTGTAACACTCTAAACTCTAAAAGCGATAAATTATGCCAATGATACAATCATATAAAGAATTTAACTGTTACTTCTTCAATAAATCACCAAGCATGCATAAATAATTTTCTCAAAACATCGTAGTAGAATAAAAACATCGTTTCATTGACATTTAAATAAATCATCTCAACAGTCATCCAAAATAAAATAAGTCTCCAAGTAGCCATGCCAACATACAACTCATGTCATCACCAATACATAATCTCAAAAATCTCCAACATACATAATGAAAGTAAATATCCAAGACCGACCCCTAATTAGAGCCCTAGAGTCTATGACACCAAAAATAGTAAAACGAGGTAGCATCCAAGGTATCCTCAAGCAACTCACCAAGTAAAGCAACTAGTCCTACACGCCATCTACCCATCCATACGAATAAGGTAGGCGGTCAACCAAACAACCACTGGGCGTTAGTTTTCAATTCACAATTAAACATAATCAATTGAAAATAATTAACATAAATCAATTTCACATGATTAATAAATTCAACGTCATCATAAGTCCACAAGTATACAAACACAATCAAATAATGTACACAATCAGAGTCTGGTTCAAGTATTCACAACCATCAACAAGTTTATCAATGCACGTATACACCGATTCACATAAGAATCGACTCACCAAATATTAGATTCATGCAATGTTCTAGACTCTTCTAGATGCATGTGGTACCATAGGATTCCGGAGATGATTTTACCGTTAATGAATCCACCGACATAATAATCACCCCGCGTTTATGTCCTGCAGAAGCTATGTAAGAATCACCCCGCATTTACATATACTTCAAATCACCTCATATGACTATGAATGCATGGAGTTCAAGTATGGACTCGACAATGCATAATTAACCACCATAGACATTAACATAATAATCACCCCGCATTTATGTTATTCACCCACAATTTCATCATCAAATACTTACATCCATACAATTCAACAAGTCATCATTAATTCGTCTATTTATAATCACCAAAAGAATAAACATCATAATCATCAACAAAATTTAATGTAACACCCCAAATTTTCCATAATATATTTTCTATACATCTAATATATGTGCATGGCATAAATCTCTAGTTATTATTCTAAACGATTTTATTTGAATATGTATGCTGCTTATTAGTGTGACATCGTGTGAATTAATAAGAACTGTGTGTATATTTTATTTAATTATTTCTAACTATCATCTTATTTAATTATTTATTTTATAAATAATTATCTTGGTGTCTTAGTAATATTTTGATTATTTTCCCTTATATGTGTAGTTGTTATGGTGTGATAATTTTATACGTATTTATTTGATTTAGAAGTAATATAAATTGTTAATTATTATTTTGAGAAAAAAATAACTAATAAAATATTGTTAAGTAGTAATATTGTAATACAAATGACCTTTAACCACATTCTATAAATGTTACCCAAAAAGCCCAAATTTCTCGTATATATAGACACATCCCATTAGGTTAAGAAGCGTGACACACATTTCATTAGGTTAAGAGGTGTGACACAAAACCTGTTGCCAAAGCCTTCAATCAGCCGCACTGTAAGTGAAGCAAATTGGATCACTGGTTTGATAGGTGATTAAAATTATATTCTTTAACTTCTACTTTATAAGATCATTGTTAGTTAGTAGGTCTTGATTTGTATAATAGAAACTAATAAGTTTATCATAGTGACCTTAAATTTTCCAGACATTGTCCTAATGATTTTGGATTCCTATCAATTAATATAAGTAGTGTTGGATAGGCTAAGAGCATACAAATTTGATAGATTAATTTACCTTTGGTTGTGACTTCTCATTAGATACCTTCAAACGTGTTAATACTCACAAAACAAATCACAATAAATAAGTTATGTGCTAAGGTCCCTAACCGTAGGCAAGACAAATTGATCATAATTTAATAACCATGTGCCCTCATCACACGTAACTGCCTGTGACTTATAATTTTAAAATTGTAGTGATGGTTGAAATCAAAATTGTACATCACTGTTTTAATCACGTCTTTCTTTACTGGTAGAAATTAGTTTTCTCGGCAATTAAGAGTGGTCATAGTAGTTTTGAAAGAATAAAAAAGGATTTCTTTAATATTTTGAAATACATTTTTGGTTGCAATACGAATAGTACATAATTTCTTTGTATTGTTGTTGTATGATATTTTCGAGTTATTAGATACGACAGTTGACGCAGACGAGGCACACTAATTGAATTGTTCAATTTCGTTTGATGGTTCTTCAAACCAGGTATGGGGTGAGAGAGAAGAGTTCGAGACCATGAGTGTAAATTAATTGAGATGAACGGGGAAGCTGTATTTCCCAAAGTTCATTCAGGGCTCGCTACGACGGTTGTAGCCCTTGAGAGAATAATTAACTAATGTACAAATCTAGATGTGTGAGGTTAAAAGAAGAATTAGAAACATTATTAAGGTGTTGATTGATTTAAATTATGTGAATATGTGGTATTTAAAGTATGAATAAATTTTGTTCGTGCTAATACTTGATTTGCCGTAATTTTTTGAATTGATTAATTATTCAATGATTGATATAATGGTGTGATTGAAAAATGATAAGTGTTGATGAATGAGATGTTGATTTGATAAGAATAAGCATTGATGTCATTCTTTAAATGACAAAGTAGTGATGGTTCCAGCATGTGTTGTAGATGACGCTCTTAAAGAGTATCTCAGACCAACGAGGAGAGAGATTAGATGTAAGGGGGAGAATCTTTTAATATTTAATTGTGGGTCTGTGTAGTAGTTTGATTGTAGGTGAGAGAATGATAATGAATGTTGTTGTGATTGGGATTAGAGTTGTTAATGCAAGATTAGAATGGCGAGAAGACGTTATAGGGAATGTTAATGGAGAACTGAACATCCTAAATTAAGAATAAAGAATAGGGTATTCTATTAGAATAAAGTATCTTGGGAGCCTAAAATAAACGAGAAGAGAGAGCATAACTGTAAGATGAATAATAAAATAAAGTAAAGGGATGTTGGCGTAGGAATGTGTCGTGTGTATGAAGTAGATTAATGAAGAGGTAAGGTAGTGACGTGATCGTCCTGATGGGGTTAATGATGAAAGACTTTATGACTGTAACAAGAGAGTCGGTGGGGTAATGACATACACTTATATTTAAAATACATATGATGAGAAAAAGACAGTGTCTATTTTAGGATTAAACAATGAGAAACAGTGATGTTCATTTTATAATGATGATGAGGATGATGTTACTAATTATTTTGATGATGATAAAAAGGATGTTCATTTTATATTGATGATGATAATGACGATGTCTAATTTATATTGACGATGAGAATGATAACGTATAATTATGATGATGTCTAATATACATTGATTATGAGAATGACGATTCTTACTTATGATGACTATGTGAATGATGATGATGTGTTTTGTCTTGATGTTGTGCATAATAGAAAGATTCTGCATTTATGATTGTGATTTATTGATGATGTTATTATCTTTTAATACTTGAAGAGTCTATCTCATGCATGCATATAGAGTCGTGTCTAGGAATCATAATGATGAAATGACGACGAAAGTCCAGTAACATATCTCTGGCAAATTATGACGACGATAGGTGTGATACCACATTCATATAGGTCTTAGGACTGAGTCCATATGCATAAAAATCGATGATGACTTGTATTTGGTGAGTAAGTATAACTGTGTGTGACGATGAAGGTGATTATCTGTTGATGTTCTTATGAAGATCATTATTGGTGTCTATATGTGTTATGACTATGTTGGAAATGAATTGTGATATTGTTTTTGTGAAGATTTTGGTTCTTATGATGTAATGATTTTTTCTTTGTACTAATATGGATTGAATTGATGTAGTATATTCTTCAAGGTTTCGAATATTATGTTTACGACATCATACGAATTTGACTTAGTTGCTTTCGTGTTCTTCTCATTTATTTTATACTATTACATGTTCTCGAAACTTACCCCTTCGTTGTTTGTGTTTGTTGGCTTGGCCTTGCGGTTGCGAAACCGTAGTTCTATAGGTTATGAGTTTAGGAGTCAAGTACATATCTACAAAGAGTAGTCTTGTGTCGTCTATTATTTTGGGAAAAGCACCGCTCTGATAGTGACACGGGAAAAGGGATTTGCTTACTTATTTAGTTTTGTGCAAGTAAATCATTGTCCATGATGTAAAAGGAAGTATTTTCAAAAGCAAAAGATTCGATGCTAATATTATTATAATTTTCAAGGAAGTGAAATTTGTATTATGTTTCTTATGAGTCAATGTGATATCCTAAGTTTTGTGGAAGAATTCTTATATTATTAGAAATGAGTTTATTTGACACTTTCCGCTGCGAATCAAACTCTATTTTTAATTAAATAATAGTAATAATTATTTTTGGGATTTAGGGTGTCACATTTAACACCTCAAAGAAATGATAAAGTATCAAATTCACATTTCATATAAAGATGGACATTTAGCCACATCATGACATTCATCAATTCAAACACTCAATCATTAACAATTCATTCACCTTCAATCATACTAACATGAAATCAAAGTCTCCTACAAGTTATCCGACCATAAAACACAAATTTGTCAAAGTTCGTATAAGTTTATGAAAAACTAGCATTTTCCGATCAATTCTCCAAAATCAAAGTAAATAAGTTCAAACGCCTCAACCGAGTATATACACAATTCACATATGAGTGCAGTAGCATATACATATACGTTTCATAGGCCAATTCTGATAAATTTCACAATTCACCTAAGTTCGTCTCATTTTATCCTTTTCTAAGTGATTCAACAAAACAAACCAAACAAGTTCAAACACCTCGACCAAGCACACATACTACTCACATATGATCACAATAGCACATGCATATATACATCATAAGCCAATTCACATTAATCCCAAAATTTCACAAAGTTCGTATCGTTTTGCCGTTTTTCAAAGAATTCCAAGCATCAAAGCAAAACTAAGTTAAAGCTCATGATTACCATCCAAAACATTTTTATAAATCATAACTACACTAGGCAAACCTAGTCCTACCCTTTTAACTTAAGAAAACGAGTTTTTCGGAAAATTATGAGTTCTTGATATTTTTCACAAAGTTTGATACGATTTCAAAAAATCAAGTTCAATTAATTTCATTTGATGTTTCCAAAGGTTTAGAAAGTTCAAATACAGTTAAATACATCAAAAGAATCAGTTTGGACGGTCCGGATCGATCACAAGTTCCCGGAACGACCCAAAACATGGTTGTCTGTTCCTGTGCAACTCGCCCTAGCGAGTTACACCAGAACAGGTCACCCAGTTCTGGTTGTTCCCTCTCGGGAACTCCCAATTCTTAACCCAAAATCCCCAATTTAGATCCCCTTAACCCTAAATTCGACCCCAACACTTGTACATTAGTTTATAAACATAAAAAGGCATTCAATACCACAAGAAACATCAAATCTTACCACCAATTCACCTTAAATTCATCATCTAGTTCATTTTCACCAAAATCCACCATTTTCTCATTTTTCATTCAAACTTCATAAACAACCACACCAATTCAAATCCCATCAACATACAAACATAAACAAACATTCATGAAGTGAATTCAAACATGTTTCAACAACAATCACTCACCAATTCATGATTTATACTCAATTAATAAAAATTCTTCAAAACAACAACACAACAACAACTATGAAGTTTAAGCCATTAACACCACAATTTAATGAAGTTTATCATATCCATAAATTCACATGAATTAGGAGCACAAATTTCATCATACAAAACCACAATAAGTCACCATTAATTCAAAAGCACTTAAACTCATAATTGAAAAATAGGAGATTATAGCTTAATTAGTGAAAAGAAAACGTCCCCCTTACCTCTAATCTTCAAGAATCCAAACCATAGTTTCATTTTAGCTCCTAGCCTCCAATCCCAAACTCTCCCTCTCTAGATCCTCTTTTATTCAAATAGATCCACTTTCTCTCTCTACCTCTCTCTCTCAAAATGTTTGTGAAAAGAGTGAATGAATGTAATGACCTAATTTTTGAATTCTTCTCTTTACCCAACAACAATTGCTCTCTCCCAACTGAAATACCAAAATTTTCCCTGTGTGAGTTAAATCACGCTGCGTGACTTAAGTCATTTAATAGCAACACAACAACTCAAAGCTTCATTTTTCCAACTTCTCAAAATACGAATTTTCCCCTCCAAGTGCAATTTTCATCATTCTTGCGTCATTCAAAGCCAAATTCTCCCACAATATCAAGTAAGTGACAATTATCCTACTTCATTGCATTTTTTGGTTGAAATTTTAATTTTTTTTTGAAGAAATTTAACATTTTCAGGTTTTTAGAAATTTGGCTTGCATGTTAGTTTTTAGGATTGTTAGTGATGAATTAAGTTAGAAATTGTATTTTAGATGTTGTTTAGAGTGAAATGTGGTAGTTTTAGGGTTTTGAAATTGTTTGATTTTAAGTTGATTGAAATATTGACTCTAGGTGTTTGCTAAAATGTCTCAATGAATTTTCTTTTGATTTTTTCAATGTTAATGATGAAATTGGTTAGAAATATGTTTGTTAATGTTGATTATAGTTAGTTTGACTGCAATGTGGTAGTTTACGGATTGAAATTACACTGCCGAAATTTAAGCGTTGTTGTTGAATTGTCTGTATGAAAATGTCTCATTGATTTTTTGCTTTTTGAAAAGTTGTGCTGATATGTCTCAAAGGGATACGTCTCAGATGCTTGACAGGCCTGACAGAGTTAGGTTAGGGAGGCAACAGTCCTCTAATAGTAGTTCACGGAGGGAAAAGCAAGTACTACGCCCTCCTATGGCTGGTCGAGGGAGTGGGGGGCACGAGACTTCATAGGGTTGATGTTGCGGGGGATCAACGTCACAGATGGGTCCATCCCAGACGGTGGACCTGACACAATATCAGCATGAGCAACATCATAATTATCAGCATTATCAGGAGGAGGTGTAGCAGCCTCAATATTATCAGGAGGGGTATCAGCCTCAGTATCACGAAGGGCATTAGCCGCAGTATCAGGAGGTGTATCAGTATGAGCAGCCTCCTCAACAGCAGGCTGAGCCTGGTATGGAGGTTGAGGATGAGGGATTTCTAGGGAGCCTTATAAGTTGTCTCTTTTACTGGACTTTAGTAAACATGTGGCATGCAAGCTTTGGAGCGATAAAGTAGTAAGTATAATTGCTTTATTTAATTTAATGATATGTTACTAATTATTGTACTAATTATTTATACTTATAATATTTCATGTTTATTTTACTTTTTTTTTTAACGGTGTTTGTTAGAATACGTGGCATTTTTTTTATACTTAGAATATTTTCATGTTTATTTTACTTATTTATTTTTTTAACGGTGTTTGTTAGAATACGTGACATTTTTTTTATACTTAGAATATTTTCATGTTTGTTTTACTTATTTATTTTTTAATGGTGTTTGTTAAAATACGTTACATTTTTTTTACCTAGAATATTTCATGTTTATTTTACTTAATTAATTGTTTTTTTCTTTGTATTTCAGTTGCAAGTGGAGCATAAGATGACCGGTGTCTCACACGTGAAGAAACTTAAGCTTGAAACCTTGTCACTTCTGTCGTCGTTTGAAGATAATCGTTGGTTCCAGGACCCGGTGAATGTTCAGGTCTTACCCTCCTCCTTAAGACTGGGTACAAAAGCATTTCTCACGGGCTAGTTTGTGCTTTGACAGATAGATGGCATGAGTAGACCAACAACTTCCAGTTGCCTGTTGGGGAGATGACTATCACACTAGATGATGTGGTGTGTCTTCTAGACATCCCCATCGCTGGATGGCTCATTGAGGAGGATGATTTATCAAATGACCGGGGCGTAGAATAGATGGAGAATGAGTTATTGTTTCCGGTGGAGGAAGCTGTGGAGCAGGTGGATAAACATTTGGGTGCGCATGTCAATTACATCGCCCTGAAACAACGTTATGAGGAGCTGTTGAATAGGTGTAACCAGTTTGTGGGGGATGATTTATCAGAGGAGGAGGAGGAGCATAGTCGCGTTAGGCCCGCCTGTGTTAAGGCGTTTTTGTTGCTATTGCTTGGCTACACCTTTTTTGTTGGCAAGAACAACAAAACAATTAATCTGTTGTTGCTGTTTGTGATTCAGAATTTGGATGAGTTAGGCGGGTGGTCATGGGGCGGGATGGGACTTGCTTTCTTGTATGAGCATCTTTCTCTTACCTCCAGCTCACATGTTGGCGCCATTGGTGGTTACATGAGCTTGCTAGTGGTAATATATTTTTTTTCTTATTTTTTTAAGTTAATCGTAAATGTATAGTTTTTTGTATGATACTTGTGTGCTGATATAAATTTGTCTCTTTGTGTTTGCAGGGGTGGGTTTTATCTCACTTCAGACATATCGTTCGAAGGATGAAATATGAAGATTACGATCGGGAGGACCTGTATGTGGGTAGATTGAAACCTCCCAGGGGGTATTCTGATGCTGCACACTTTAGAGGCTTGATGAATTCGATGGAGCATTGTCATGTCATCTGGAGGCTGTACGAGCACCGACGAGACGTGACGCCTTTTTAGGACGTATGCTGGTACTTCAGATGGATCATGGCTGGCAAACAAAAGATGGTTCATCACTTGCCGGAGCGGGTTATAAGGTAGTACGGCTATGTTCAGACCGTTCCCAAACCTCCTACCACGATTCAGCCTCTTGACCAAGCAGAGGTGGTTACTGCCTTCTTGGAGTTTGCTCTCCAAGTCCTTAGCCAGCAGGAGAAGGGGTAAGCTGGTCCCGGAGGACAAGGAGTTGATGCATTCAAATGGGTACATTAAATGGCTCTACCGTGTATCCCATCCTCTCATCGTCAACCCTTCTCCCGTTCCTGACTACGATGTTCCTAGACCTGTCTACCAGGAGATTATTGTTGAGCAGGAGTGGGCCAGACATCCTCCCAATCCATTCCAGGTCATCGACGACATCAGAGGCAGAGTGGAGCATGCAATGGAGATTCCTGAGGTGGTTTCAAATCCACTATCTTTCAGCATTTTGGAGGGCATCGGGTCCTCTTATGCCGTGTTTGACGAGGTTCCAGTTCCGCGAAGGAGGAGTAGGAGTCCACGGGACCAACATTAGGGTCTTTTTTTTTTTTTTATGAATTTTGTACCTTTGTAGTTATTTTATGACATTTTGGATGTAATATATTTATATTTGCGCGTTTGCGCTTATTTATGACATTTTAGTTAATTTTCGTAAATATTACGTATCTAAATTATGAACGAATGAATGCATGATTTAATGAATGTTCTCTAAATTGTGAGTTTTGGTTGAATGAATGAATGATTGTACCTATGTATTAATGAAGGAAATCAGGGAACAAGGCATTACTGCCTGTTTTGGTACTGAGCACAGAAGCTGCGTGAGTTAAATCACGCTGAGATTAACACTAGCATGACTTCGCTGACGCAGCGTGAGTTAAGTCACACATAATTTTACATTGGCGTGAGTTAACTCACACAGGGGTAAAATTGTCATTTCAGTTGGGAATGAGCAAAAACTGTTGGGTAAAGAGCAGAATTCGTAATTTTCTCACAAGTATTGTGTTTATATAGTCACCATATAATTGAGCTTAGTCTCTAATTGTCTTAATGTGCTCAATATTCTTACCAACTAATTCACCAAAGTTACTACACACTTAAACCGTCAAAATAACGAATAATTACCGTCTCTAAATATTTACCCCAACTCACTAGTAACTTAGTAAAAATAATTATTCCCACTTAAAACACCAAAAATAACTCTCTTAATAAAATAACTAATTTACCCTTGCTTACCCATGAGTCTAAAATGACTAAAATACCCTTCTTAAGTCAAAATCCACTAATCCCGAATAAAATACACTCAAAGATAAGCAATCACACACAAGCGCATAAAAACACATATAATAAATAATTAAAATAATTCTAGCGAAACACATGTTGTTAAAGATATCTATGCACCAACTTGAGGTGGGATGTTGGAATATTTATTAGAATATTTGTAGTATTTTCTATTGTTATTATTGTCCTTGATTTAAGGAGATAATTAGTTGTAATCTCACTATTTAAACTAGCTCATGCTGAGGAATAAATCAGAATAGCATTTATCCATTTCTTTCAATGTGGTTGCTTTTGAGAAATTGATTCTCGCTTCTTTTAATTCAATAGATGCGCACTATGTGAGGATTTTATCCTTAGACACGACAAGCGGCGTGTATTCGGTGAACCGACCCACAAGTCCTCAATGGTCTTTTACAGGTCTTTCTTCCTTGCGCTTATCTTGCTTTGGCTTCTTGGAGGATTTTGCTTGAGAATTTTCCTTTCTTGATTTCTTCAAATCATCGACCTTAAGTTTCTCCTCATACCTAATGTAGGTTTTTGTGAGGCTGAGAAACTCGTCGAGGGACATGGGATGCGTTACATCTATTGCCTTGCAGAAATTTTACCTTTTTAGACCTCTTTCCAACATATATAGTTTCCTGTACGTCTGCTCCCAGGAATTGAACAACTTCTTTATTGAACCTCTTGATGTAGTCTCGAAGAGTTTCGCCTTTTCCTAGTAATATATCTTCCAAGGTTGCAACCATCTTGGGGTGCCTTTGTGATGCAGTGAAACGGGTGCTGAATTGTTTGCATAATTCCTTCCATAGGTCGATGGACTCTCTTCTCAAGTTGTTGTGCCATGTCATAACTTCTTATGTAGCATCATGATTTAATGCTCCTCAAATGTTTCGATTGTCAAAGATAGCTTCAATGTTTTCAATATGCTCGTATAGATTTGTGGTTCCTTCATAGAGGATTGCTTTTCTGACATTAGATATGTCTTAGCAACATAAGTAAAAGACTAAAAAACCCAGCGGCAGTTCTGGTTTTGTAGTTATAACTCAACGGTAGTTAACTACCGCTGGGGGTATTTTAGTATTTTACTTGAGTTATTAGGAACTTCTGAGTGTCATAAAAGCAATTCTCTCCTTCATATGGATCCGTTTATGGAGGCTTCTCCAAACCTTTTGGGACATGTGTCTTTGATGAACTAGATCTAAAAGCCATGTTATTTATGAATGATGGTAATGATAGAAGAAAAGACTTAATCGGTCAAGATTAGACAATTTTGCTGAGTATTTTAATGACGATTTTGTTAATATCACGACCTAAGATGAAAATATATTATGATTTATATGAAAACTATATACTCTGTGTTTTGATCACAAATATTGTGATCTTTATAATTATGTATTAATGAACACCGATACATATTTTTCACATACTTTATACACATAAATTTTATCATAAAAAATAGCTTAATTACTATTTTCATCCCCCAATATTAACCAATCATGTTGTATGCCACATCATTTAAAATATGTCAAATCATAATTTTAAGTACATAAATCTAAACGAGGGAATACAATTGGGTGATTTTAAAATAAGGGGACCAATTTTGTGAATGCATGCAGATAAGAGACCAAAACAGTAATTAAATCGAAATAATTGTGATAGTATCTTTTGACATATCGTACTCTGAAATTAATTTTTTTTAGATATCTATATCATATTCCATCCGAGTACATCACCAAATTGGTCTTTGTTTCTGTAAACCACTCTAAAATTAGTCATTGACTTTATTAATATTTCAAAATAATCTCTATCTTTGTCAAACGTTTCTTAATTAATTCTCTCCGTTGGTATCCATCATGCGACAAAAACATAAAGACAATGACATAACCAAGAAAAAATTGACAAAGAGAGAAATTTGTTTGAAATACTAACAGTGTCGAAGACTAATTTGAGAGTGTCTCACATAAAACAAATTCAATGGTTTATGAAAAGAATAATGATATTTGTAAGAGCAGAGAGAAAGAAAAAGGAAAGAGAAAGAGTAAGAAGAAAAAATTATCAAAATATTGTTACAAAATAATTGTACAAATATCATTTCTCTTAACACAAACGTTGTTTAGTGTATATATATATACACGCGAAACAAGGAGCATTAAGTGAAAGTCAAATATATGAACCATATGATCAATTACCTCGACAAAATTTTCCATGAATCATACGGTGCTCATTACGAAAGTACATAATAAATCAAGAAGTCTCCACCACACACGATTACTCCTCCCAAAACCCTCTAACCTAAAACCCTACAACCTCAAAACCTTCATTTCATTTTTCACCTCCTTCACTTTCAAAACCTTCGCAACCAAAAAAAAAAAAAACTCCATTTCTCCATCAATGACAAGCACGATTCTTAGAAGATCCTCTTCCATATTCTCACGGCGTTTCTTCGTCGCCGCCGTTGAACAACTTCCGATCCGTCACCGTAGCCTCGCCTTGTTGTCCTCCGCCGTCAACAGCAAAGTAGGAGAGAGGCTGTTTCACGCGAAATCTGGACCGTTGAACTTCCACTCGTCGCTGGTATCTCGTGGTGCGCAGCTTGCTGTGGATTACGATCACGCGGAACACGATGATGGTTGTGGTGTCAATGGTGATGAAGGATTGGAAATCGCGAAGCTTGGGATTTCTAAAGAGATCGTGAATGCGTTGGGGAAGAAAGGGATCGCTAAGCTCTTTCCCATTCAGGTATGGTTTAATTTCGAATTTCAATTGAAAATTATTATTATTATTATTAAATATATTTTTTTTTTAATGTAGTTATTGTAACTAGCTTGAGCTGGTTAAATTGTTTGATTGAGTAAATAAAGATGAAGAGAATGTTTGTTTTGTTTACGATTTTATTAGAAATTATTTTTTATGCTTAGTTATGTTTATGTGTAAGTTACTTTTAAAATCATTTTGTTAAAAAATGATTTTTATGCTGAAAATGAGAAGTTTTTTGGATTAGATTTTGAAGAAAATCATTTTTCATTGAAGGGAGAAAATCTGTAAATAAAATAGTGAAAATTAATCGTTAAATTAGACAAAACGATTTCATTCACCAACATTTGTTGTCCCATTTATTATATATAAAAGTATAGATTATTTATTATTGTCGTTATTATGATTGTTAGCGATAGTCTTTTGCAAAAAATATAGTGACAGTAGAAGTAGTACAGGGAGCTGTGCTGAAATGGTTTGATTAAGGTTCAGTTAACTTTTATCAATTTTAATTTTGTTAGTTTGGTTGTTAAAGAAGGCAAATGTTTGTATTTATAGAAATTTCATGAAAACCTGTTTTCGTTTTATTAGTTGTAGCAGATAGATTAGTAGAGTAGCAGCAGCTGAAGTAGCATCAGCAATCATAGTAGACAACTGTGCTTAAATGAGTTGATAGTATTCAGAAATATCTCTCGGTGTGTGTGTGTGTTATTATCTTAAATTTCTTCGAAATATGTTGAGCGGAAAAAGGAGTCAAACAGTGTTTGTTCGCAGCGTTTTTAGGAAAACCAATTCATACTTACTAGTGCTGCTGTCAGAAATCTTGGTAACTTGCAGCTTGAGCTTCTCTGATAATTATTATTTATTGTAGAGAGCTGTGCTGGAACCTGCAATGCAAGGGAGGGATATGATTGGTCGAGCTAGAACAGGAACTGGGAAAACTCTTGCTTTTGGGATACCCATCTTGGATAAGATTATTAAGTTTAATGCTAAGAACGGGTTGGTTATTTTATTGATACTTGCAAAATACGTTAATGGTAGATCTTTACTTTTGTCTCTAACTATTCAAATTGTGTTTGATTATGGCAGGAAAAGAAGGGATCCTTTGGCTTTGGTGTTAGCACCAACCAGAGAACTTGCACGACAAGTTGAAAAGGAATTCAAGGACGCTGCACCTAACTTGGAAATAATTAGTCTTTATGGTGGTATGCCTATTCAGCAACAAATTAGCAAACTTGGTAGTGGTGTAGATATTGTAGTTGGCACACCTGGACGTGTTATTGATCTTCTCAAAAGGGGTTCACTGAAACTGAAGGATGTTAATTATGTTGTTCTTGATGAAGCTGATCAGATGCTTCAAGTAGGATTTCAAGAAGCGGTGGAGACTATCTTGCAGAAGTTGCCTTCTAAGCGTCAAACTCTTATGTTCTCGGCAACAATGCCTTCTTGGATAAAGAATCTTACGCGCAATTACCTAAACAAACCCTTAACAATTGATCTTGTAAGTATGCAAATCTGTTTTGGGCATGGCGAGTAGGAGGACATTGCAGTTTCCAAATGATATTTTTTATTCAGATTGTGCCTAGTCTGGTAATGATATGGGCCAAAGGGTTTATGAAGATAAATTTATGAATACCTAACAAAAGCTTAATATTTGGACTTCATCAAGAAACAATCTAATTAACGAAATCTTCTTGAGGAGTACCCTACATCATTTTTTTAAAATTAAAGGTACAAAAAAAAGTTTCATAATAGCACTGAAAAATACAAAAAACAAATTATTCATACTATATTCTTCAAATTGCTCCGGAAACTAGCACATTCTGTCTCTTCAACTTGCTAATTCTTCACATTTTTTAATTTGATTGAGCAAGTACAACCCTGTCTCCCCAATCAATGCAGAGTTAAGCATGTTAAAAAAATATAGGCCATGTAGACCATTGTAGCTGGGAGAATTTTTAGGAACAATTTCATTATGTAGAATGTAGATTCGTATATTTTGATTATATTTGTGGGTTTCACTGGCTGCGTTCGAACCCTTCAACAGAAATTTTAGTTTTACATTTGTGTTTCCATAAATATTTTTTTGGTTTCATTACTTTATATATTATTTTTTTTGGAATTTTTGCTGTTGTATGAGATCTCTGTACAATTTATTTGCTTGATGTTTATGCAATGCTTTGTTTCTTAGTACACATTTTTAAACGATTGGTGTTACTTTATAAAAATGAAGAGTAGATAATAATATTTGAGATTGAAAGTTAATCTGTTTGAGATTTGATGTATATCTTAGGTTGGAGATTCTGATCAGAAGTTGGCAGATGGAATTTCACTGTACTCCATTGCATCTAATTCCTATTCTAAAGCAGGAATTCTTGTACCTCTTATAACAGTAAGACTCCATATTATATATTTTCTCATGGTTTTTGGGTTATATATGATTAATGATTGCTATTATTGTTTATGTTTATTATAACACACTATTTTAAAATTTATTTACTTATTTTTGTTTACTGAAAGCGATTGTGATTAATTTAGCTTCTACAAGAAAAAAAAGTGACTGCAATTGAGTTTGTCAGAGCTTTATTTGTCTGCCTGCAATCTTGTCACTATCCTTGCTTTTGTAGTCTTAATGATCTATCCTCTGATAGGAACATGCTAAAGGAGGAAAGTGTATTGTTTTCACTCAAACCAAACGTGATGCTGATCGTCTATCACATATAATGGCAAAAAGCATTAAATGTGAGGCCTTGCATGGAGATATTTCACAAACTCAGAGAGAAAGAACTCTTACTGGCTTTAGAAACAGCTATTTCAATGTTTTGGTGGCAACTGATGTTGCTTCCCGTGGGCTTGATATACCAAATGTTGATCTTGTAAGTTCTACTTTGCTAAACTTTTTGTTTGAAATCATGTGTTATACTATCACTTCCATTGTTGTTTCTGGATAGTTGATTGAGGTTCAAGTACAATATCTAGTTTCTACATGATAGTACCTCCATTCCTATGACCGTTCGAGAATATATTCGAGATAGTTTGTTAACTACATACGTCCATGGTGTGGTACAGTTGAGTAGCAAATAAAAAATGTTCCTGTAGGTGTGGGATATTTCCTTTTTTTAATTTGAACTTTCCAAATATTTGAGTGACAAGGAAATTTATATGATCATGTTTCCTTATAAGATGTTTCTTATTTGAGGAGTATATCTACTCGTGCTCACCTTTACTCGTTAGGACCTAGTGTAGGCAATGCTAACTAACTAACTAACTAACTGCAATTGCCAGTTAGTTAAAGTTAGTTAACAACTTATAAACAATTTATAAATAGCTAACAACTTATAAACATTCTCATATAGGAGCTAACAACTTATAAACAACTTATCACATTCCAATCGAATTACAGCAATTTATAAATAGCTAACAACTTATAAACATTCTACAATTCTCATATAGGAGCTTCTTCTAAGCATTCAACAATTCATCATGGCTAATAAATTTTCACTCATTCAGCAATTTGTCTCTAATCTGAATGTTGTTTTCTTAATATGATTATTTATGTGTATATGTAAACACTTCATCAATGACATCAACATCCATTGTTACTCAATTTGTTATTATGTGATTATTTGACCTTGGTTTCCTCACAGGTAATACATTATGAACTTCCAAATAATTCAGAGATATTTGTTCATCGATCTGGACGAACAGGACGTGCCGGTAAGAAAGGAACTGCTATTCTTGTCCACACAGAAAATCAATCCAGGGATGTAAAGACAATTGAGAGAGATGTTGGATGTAAATTCACAGAGGTGGCTTCTTTACTTCCTTTTCGTATGCATCCTATATTTTTTACTCAGTGGTTTTTGCTTTCTTTCTTTTCTTCTAATTTGTTGCTAGACCCATGGATAGTCTTATCATCTTTGCCATAAATCCCATCCAGCTAATGTTTCATGATAAATATCCATGTTATTAGTATGTCATAGAATCATGGAAAACAATCATTATATTTTACCAGGGTGTTATTTTACATTTGTGCACTAATTTATGATAAATCTCAGTTGCCGAAAATCTTAATCAAATCCAGTCTGTGTTTTTTATATCTGAACTAAATTCTGCCAGTGAAGTATTGTGCTTAAATTGAGGAATTCAGCTTATCAATCTTTAATAGCTTATATGCTGGATATTATCTAGATCGGTTCAAAGGATTATAACTTATAAGTATGTACATACACATGAATCCAAGTTTGATGTGTTACTTTACCTTTAGCATTCATAATATAAATGGTGAGTGGGAGGATATAGCTGCCAAATTCAGACTTGAAACCTTTTTGAGAATGAGTAAAACTTGATGGGTTTAAAATACTTGTAATACTTGTCCATTTTCCATATTGGGCAATTTTATTTTCGTAAATAGTATTAAAATATATATTAACACTTGTATTGAATTAAGTAATTATACCTTGTAAGCTATTGGTGCTGGAATGTTATGAGTAAAGAGTTGCCAGACCAGAAGATATTTGTTGTAAGATGTCAAGGTAGATGCCAAAAATTCTAAACTGTGTCGGTTTGCTTGGATGTGATCTCAAATGGCTGAAGTTCTGAACTTTTATTGGATAATTAGTAAGAGGAAGTTGAGTCTTGTCTCAATTTTTAGGAACTGGAAATAGCTGTCCATGCTTTACACATGTGTTTGAATGCTTTGCCCAGCATATTCTCAGTAACTTCTAGTGGAGCTTCGAGACTTCAGGGTGAACAAAGAAAATTGAGAAACGTTTATAAGCATGATACTAGAGTTGGTTATTATGATCATGAGGTGGCTAGATTTGCATTTATACCATGAGATCTCATTTTAACCAAATTGGTAGCACACAATTGAGGCCTTTATCAAACTGTTATACGATAAATGGGCAGTACATAAAATGACATTCCAATGGTGGACATTTATTGATCTCTGGTGTTGATTGTGGTGTTACAGTTGTATCTACTTGTGCATATTATACATTCTTGTATGCTCAGCATGATAAACGTCAAATCATACTTCGTAATTATTTTGCGCTTCTATGCTAACATTTTAGGTCTCTGATCACTATGCTTTATAATTGTGTAATGACTAACTGCTAGCATCTTACTTGTATTTTTGTTCAGTTACCAAAGATTGCTGTTGAAAGTGGATCAGCAGACATGTTTGGCAGCATGAGTAGTGGTCGATATGGCTCTTCGGGAGGTAGGGATCGTCGATCAAGTAGTAGTTCTGGATCTGGCCGAAATGGCTATGGGAAATCCAGTGGTTTTGGTGGCTCTAGTTCAAGGAGGTCAGGAGGGGGATTTGATGAATTTTCTGGTAAAACAGATAAATACGGTGGTGGAGGATTTAGCAGTTCAAGTCGTTCCAGTGGCTTTGGAAAGTTTAGCTCGGGTAAATCTGGGAGATATGGTGTCAGAAATTGAAGCCAGAACTTAGGAGATTCAAGGCTGTGACTTTGCTGCTTTTGGGGATAACTCGAATAATAACAGTTAAAATAGAGGAAGCCCATTTTAACTCCTGGTAAGTGCACGCCATCTTCACTTCTTGATGGTTTAATTTTGGCTTCTTGCTTAGTTTAGTTTAGTGCAAAACCCATTCTAATCCCCTTATCACTTGATATGGAGAAAGTTATGGCACATGAATGATTCATTCTGCTTTGAGGCATTTCTTTCTTGGGACAGTCTTCAGCTCATCCTGAATTCCATCCACAGGAAAGTGAGCAGGACTGTTGCATGTTCCAGCCCGTACCATGCATTTTTTTGGATTCGTTTCATGCGATCTCCTATAAGCTGTGTGGTAGATTATGGTTCTGAACATGGACCGGGTGTGCCTTCGACCCTGGCAATCTTGAAGAGCAACCTTTATAGAGCAACGGTGATATGTTTCATCTGGTAGTTGTTCCTTGAAGTATGTAATGGGCAGAGATAGTAACATTTTAGAAATAGGTAGGTGCTATCTTGTCCGCAATATAGTTGTTACACTTTGTTATATAGGGAAATTCTCATCATCTGTGTAATAAACTTTTTTTTTCTACATTTCCTTGAATTAATGATATATTTTCGTTGTTTACATTCTGGGTGGGTTGTGTTGGATTGGAAACAAATTTGCTTGACTGCGTTGAAGATCATCTCACAAGGAACTGTTTATTGAGAAAATGGAAACTGGTTGAAGTTGATGTTTTTGTTAATGATAACATGGTTGTAATTACTATATTTATCTATTCGTTGCTTTATTTTTTATTTTATTTTTGAGTGAATTGTTCCATAATTTGTGAGTAGCTTGAAGTGTTCCATAAAAGGGTGCTGAGTTGGTCCACCCATTTTTTTCACAAGCTCCTTTGCCTCTTCTAGTGTTTTTTCTTTTTAAGATGCTCCTTATGAACAAAAGTTAGGCACCAATGGTCACTTCCCTTTCTTACATCATTTAAAACAGTGGGTGTCCTATCTTTGAAACTTGAGATGCTGCAACCTTCCTCAGCTTATTTAGTGTGATTCTAATTTCAGGCCACTTTTCCCAACAAATTTGAGTGCACTTGTAACAAGATCATCTTCCTAATCCACAATGCAAGTTCTGAAGTAGAACTATCTGAAGCATTGCAAAGATAAACCGTATCTACAAAGGCGATGATAAAGACATTACTACAACCCAGTCTAATAAATTCAAGTTGAAATCGTCCAAGATATCAAGGGCATCCAAAGATTCTGCAAAATGGAAAGAATTTCACGTAAACATCAAACAAATGAAGGGTATTGTTGAAAGATTATATAGTATTATGTTTATGTATCAAATAAATGATTTGTTTTTAAATCATCACATAAAATTTTATAACATTCCATTTCTTCAATTATAAATTCTTCTGGTTACTACTTTGAACGTTAACATAAATTATTTCTTTTGAACTTTTATTTTTGTTTATATTTTTTGTATTTTCTCTTTTTCTTTCTTTCATCTTTTGGCACACATGCCTAAAATAAAAAGACATTTGTGCAAACTAAATGGTACCTCACAAGTGGTAAAACAAAAATTGATATCATACGTATTATTATCAACTAAAAAATTTGACGTCCCCTTAAATCTACCCTACCCCCTTTAGCGGTTGCCTATTTCAACCGTAATCAAACATCTCAAACGACATTCTCACAAAGTTTAGTTGGTTTTTTCCTGGTATTGTTTTAGTTTTCGTTTTTTTTTTTGAAGGGATTCTTTGTTGTTATTATTTGACCTGAGTATTTCTCG
>Ga0228711_1002487_pt1 | contig 28379 bp, 16 predicted proteins | sample MedpolnodulmetaG_2_FD_177996 | JGI IMG/M metagenome (GOLD analysis project Ga0228711, IMG submission 177996) | Root nodule microbial communities from Medicago polymorpha collected in Santa Monica, California, United States - brown nodules | ecosystem: Host-associated > Plants > Roots > Nodule... | reverse complement strand
ATGTTATCAGTTCTAATGGCCTTGTTTTGTATGAATAACTTGATAGATGAATTATTACATGAAGGTATGTATATATGTTGATGATTATTATACGAATAACTTGTTGATGAATTACTATATGAATGCAAATGTTGAATTAACATGATGATTATATGATGTTGCAATTAAATGATGAATATCTATGAGATTATAATGTGGATGTTGTCGTTGTCGTTCAAGTTGTACGTTGATGTTGTCAAGTCGTTCAAGTTGTATGTTGATGTTGTATAGGTTGTTGAGTCCATGCATACTCATATAAAGTTGGGGGCTCATGCCCTGTTGAATGTTAATCATTCATATCACGTTGATTTGAGAGCCTATGCTCCACACGTTGATTTTAGGAGTTTATGCTCCAGCGTTGATTTTAGGAGTTTATGCTCCAGCATTGCTTAAAGAGCCATTGCTCTACACGTTGAATTGAGAGCCTATGCTCTAACACGTTGATTGGTACCACATGCATACTGCATAGTCAAGTTGTTGTTGTGTCGTTGCATTGTCGTTAATGTTGAGTTGTCGTCGTCGTTGTTGAATAGTTGTTGTTGATTTAAATGCTAAGTGGAAATAAATGAAGCATATGTGAAATATTATTGATGATAAGTACATGTGAGATATTATTGTTGTTAATCATTGTTGTTTAGGTTGTTAAATTCCGTTGATGAATTATATGCTTATTATTATTGAATGTGAATCTCACCCCTTTTGTTTGAATGTTGCCTCTACTTGGGTAACGTGCAGATAACCAGGATTAGCTGCTGATGTGAGTTGACTCTCTCATGCGTCGTCTTAGGGTCGCTCAGATACGTAACAGGATGGGGATTAATTGCTTGTTTTCCACTGTTGCGTATTATTTATGAACCATGTTGTTGAACCTTTTTGAATTAAGATTTCTGATTAAGTTGTTTACGTTGAGACCGTAGTGCCGAAGTTGTTGAACTATGATTCTATTTTCCGCTGCGATGTTTTGTTAAAGTGGTTTTAATAAATAGTAACTTTACTCTATTTATACTTTAAATGTAGTGTGATATCCTATTTTACGTTGAATACTCTGATTATTTGTATTATTTACATTGTTGGGAAAACGGGGTGTTACGTAACCCACTTCCCAACCCAAACCAAACCGGAAATTAGTGGGTTTGCCCAAACCCACCCATTAATATAACGGGTGGACATTTTACCTAACTCAAACCGAAGCACCCTATATGGTTCAGGTCTTGCGTTTGGTCAAACCCAATCCAAATCGACCCTCGTACACCCCTACATACATGTGCTTGTTCCAGTTTTTTACTTTTATCTTCATGTATGCGTTCTTCTTTCTTATGTATCTATTATAAAATTATGTTAATAAAGTTAAAAGTATAAACCATGACCCTGTGGAAAAACCCCTGCATAACGTCAACAACCAAAACATGAATTTTCAATAAAGTTAATTTATATTTCAGTTAAAAATAGAAAAACTTCATACATACCAAACTAATGCTTTTTTCTTATTTTCGATAGATACATACCAAACTAGTTAATTTTTTTTTTAAAAGCAAAACTAGTTAAATTCTATGTGAGAAATTAGTTTAATTCAAAAGATACTAATAAGTGTAAAAATCAAAGAAAACAAGACAATTCTAAGATTTAATTATTTTAATAAAAGGCAATAAGTTTAATTCTACATAACAATTATATAAGGGTAATAATGGAATAAAAATGTCATAATTTGTTTCATTCCGTCACAAAATACCCAAACAGTGTAATTAAATATTTATTCCGCTCTGTTCTATTTTACTATTTCGTTCCATTCTGCCCCGCTCCGTTATATTTCATCAATCTAAACAGAGCCTAAAGGATCTAATATTTCATAAGATCATGATGTGGAGTGTCATATTGAATCTATTTACTTAAGGGTTAATTAAGTAAATGGTCTCTATAAATATTCAGATTTTTGTTTTTAGTCCCTACAAAATAAAATCACACTTTTTAGTCCATTTAAAATTTTCCATCAGCATTTTTAGTCCCTATAAAATTTTTCCATTAACATTTTTAGTCCATGTCAAAAATTTCCATCAACATTTTTGGTCCCTAAAATGCTTAAGGAAAATGTCACAGGGACTAAAAAGTATGATTTTATTTTGTAGGAACTAAAAACAAAACTGTGAATATTTATAGGGACTAAAATCTTAATTAACCTTTTACTTAATATAAGTTCTTGAATTTGAGGATTTGGTTCATTTTTTTTTAGTTATTTTTGGTTAATAAATTATTTTTATAAAACGTTGTCATTAGTCTTCTTTGAATGTACTGAAGGAAAAAAAAATCTCTAAGTATTTTTTTTTAGTTTCTTATTTTGATCATTGGAGGTGCCTTTTGTTGGCCATTTTTATCTTCAAATGTGTTTTTTCCTGGTCAATCTAATCTATGAAAATACTACCACTTTTGTTTCTCTTACATAGCTCGAGAGTCTATTTGAAATTTCGCTACAATCAAAGATTATAACGACAATGTCTCACCTAAAAAAATGTCTCACATATTCAAAAATTAAAATAGATTTGGTTTCCAATCAAATTTATTTATTTTTAGTTAAAACAATCCTTAGTCAAACTTTATATATTTTATAACAGAATGCATATTTATTTAGGTTTGATTTTTCTAAAAACCAATGTGAAAAATAAAAACTATTAGTTACTCCCTCTGAATTAGACCCCCTCTACATCATTTAATTAACAAAATGTCTAAGTATTTCTAGGGTCATGTTTAATTTTCAAAACACTTTTCTCTCTCTCTCTTATCATATGTTCAAATTGCAAGTGTCATTTTTTACCACTATTTCATGGTGTTTTTATTCTTTCAGCGTTTGTTCGTACATGAATTTGAATCACATACAGGACATTTATATCTTAATAATGTGTAGCAAACTCAGTACATGCAGCACATGTAAATTTGGAGTTTCTAGATCTTACATAGACTCAACTCAAATATGTTTGCATAAACTTAGTTGAAGTACATTTACACAAATTTAGTTCAGAGTTTTTAGATCTTACTGAAACTCAATCCAATATGTTTACCTAAACTCCGTTCTCAATGTTACATTTACGATATACAAGTCATTATTTTTGTGTACCATAAACAAGTGAATTTATTACCATTGATTTATTATTGAAAAAATTCAATAGTTAATCTATACAATATATAAAAAAAAACTATCTCTTTCAGCTCTTTTAGGTTGAATTTTTCTTTTCAAAAATGCCCTTGATTTTTAATACAAATAACACATTTAACAAATAGATAATAATAAATTTAAATATATTAAAATAGGGTTTTGTTACAAAAGATCCACTCATTTTTATGAAGTTCTATTTTAGCAACCTTCGCATTTTTATTTGAAACAAAAAATTCATTGCTTTAAACAAAGTGAAACTTAAATATGAGAGCGGAAAGGTAATATCAAACTCTTATTAAATGTGTTTTTGTTGTTTATTATCTTAAAAAACGCTTAACCCCGTTCCCTTCATCCTAATTGTTCCAAACATTATCTTCTTTAATTGTACTACTGTGTTCACTTTTTTCATGTTTTCGATTGCAAATTGTAATGGTGTATTCAAGCTTCTCACAAATCCCCAATGAAGTGAACAAATTTCTTTAAATTGTATAAACTAATCAAAAAAATTAAATCCCCAATCAAGTGTGCTAATTTCAGTAACAAAGCAATGAATTTCTGAATGAGTTTTGGATTTGGGTCTTCTTTAATTTTGAATGAGTTATTGGGTTGGTGTCTTATTGATTTTGAATGAATTTTTGAACTAGTTTTGATTTTAAAAATTTGGAAGTTTTAACGCAAATTCTGCAATTGAATTGACAAAAATGGAAGAAAGTAGAAAGAATACTCAAGTAACCCTGAAAGAAGAAAGAGAGAAGAAACTGTTGGAGAGAGAGCTATGAAAGAGAGACAACCGATGACAATGATTACACATCAAAATTACAAGTTTATCCCTTAATGTGGATTTATTCAAAACACAAAAATGAGGGGTTTTTTGGTCCAAATAAAAAGGTGTTGGTTGTTAAAATAGACCTTCATAAAAATGAGTGGGTCTATTGTAGCAAAACTCATTAAAATAAAAGTGTAACAATCACAAATATCCAGTTTTTTTCTTTATCATTTAAAAAGTGTAACAAACTATATGATTGTATCTATACTTACTTTTTCATTACCCGATTATACCCTAAAAACAACAATTTTTTTATAATAAAGATTGTTGTTAGTATTAAAAAATTAAGAATTTAGATTATATATTTTTTGTTATATTGTTGGTTTCATTGAAATAGATAATCATGGTTAGTTTAATTTGTAATTTGAAATGTATATTTTTACCTTTAATCAAAATTAAAATTTCATAAAAAAAACACTATTCATAATTTTCAAACGTTAGTGCAATAAAAATAAAAGAAAACACGGAGTTCCCGTCTTTTTGCTAGTATGTAATAAGGGGCACTTCTTCAACAAGTTTGGTGTTAAATTAATGGTATTTAGAAATTGGGTTTTCAATATAAAGGGATATTTTTTTAATTTGCCGTAAACAAAATGGACATTGTTCAACAAAAAACAAAAAAGGGAATTTTTTTTAAAGAAATTAAAAGTGAATTGTATTAAGAATTATTCAAAATTAACACTGCTTGAAGAAATGTTTGATAAGTTTTAATGATTAATTAATGTAACTACACTACAACATTTTTGAGCTTAGACCACGCTTAACTTGACCATGACAAAAAATGTGGCTTAAAATAAAAATAAACCACATTTTAGAAAGTATGGCTTAAAAATAACATATATAGTACAATTTATGGCTTAAAAAAAAAATCGCGGCCTATTAAACTATATGTGTACGTGCTCTTGATTTTCGGATATCAAACCATTGATTGGTTTTGAATCGTCAATCTCTGAACTTTCTACTTTTATTCTTGGGAAGGGAAAAAGAGAGAAAAACCCTTAAAGGTTGTGGATCCGGGGGTTGGTTTCGAAAAGGGAAAGTTTGACGCACCCTAAACGACTACGGTACTCCGTAGAAACCTCTTGCCTAATTATCTTGTGCTAAGTTATTTGCTTATTTTAAAAAATACTTGCCTAAATGTCAAAGTGAAAGAATGGAGGGAGAAGAAGTATGTTTTTGTTATTTTTTTATTTGATTTGGAAGGATTGGGTCCTTTGCCTACATACCCTTAAAGAAAAGGGATCAAAACCAATGTTGTTCACTCTTAAAAATTTATTTGGTGGGTTGGGTTTTATATTAGAGTTTTTTAAAATGGTTTTAAGAAGAGAAGAGAGGCCTCAGGACATAGAATAATGAAAGAAGTGAAGTTGTTTGCTTTTAATTAAAAGAAATCCAAGTCTAATATGGATATTAAAATTGCTTGAGAATTTGATTAAGAAAATAAATGAAAAACAAACTCTTGGGTTAAATTCCAAGGTTTCTTTAAGAAAATATTTTTGGAGTTTGATATATTTGATTTTTTTGGTAAAAAAGATTTTTCTAAGCTAACGGTAAAAACACTACACGTTTCGACGTTAACGTTAAAAAAAATGTGAATGAAATTACCAAGGATTTTGGATCCTAAATAAAATTCCATCCTAAAATTACTAGTTGTTCATTTTTAAGGCTCTCAATTTAGTCCAAAAATTTATCCTAGTTTGTACCTAATTCATTTAGTCCTCGCTCACGATCATGACATAATGTGGTAAATAAATTGTGGTGTCAGTGTATTTTTATTATGTGAGTATTACATAGTCCCTAAATACATTCTACGGTCTTAAGAGAAATATAAATGACAAGAATAATAAAATGCATGAATTAAATTACATCAAAGGCTATTATACACACTAAAAAAATTAATGAACAAAATAAAATGACAAGAAATAAAATATGCATGAGTTAAATCTAAATAATAATGCAATTATAAAATAAAATCTATAAAAAAACAGTAAATAAAAATTAAAGCAAATCACAATATTTTTGTAAACTTTTTAGTGAAATTTTTTTAGGTAAAAGAGGTGCAGAATGTAAAATCAGTGGTGCAATTAGTAAAAAAGTAGTGAAATCTGAAAATTCTTGGGCCTATGGTCAAAATCCAATGGGCTTACAGTAAATTTAACCTAGCCATCAGATCTGGATCAAAAGACCAAGAAACTTCAGACACACAGTAGTGAAAAAAAACATACACACACATTGGATTTTAAACAGAAGACACAGTAGCCATCATATCATGGAACAATCCAGATTTGAAGGCTCGCAGTTGATGAAGCATGGTAGGACACACATAGGCGCGTGCATAACAGTAAAGGAAAATATAAAAGGAAAATATGAAGGAAAAAACTCACATAAATTTTTTCTCCTTCTCTCTAAAACAAAACAAACCAACAAAGAAGAGAGAGAAGCTCTCTTCTCTCTTCTAAAACAGGCCGTCGGAAAGAGGAGGAGGGGCGGTGGCTGACGGCGCTCCGGCGCGGTGGTCCGCCCTAGAGCCGCCGCGTCGGAGCTTTGAACTTATTCTTTTGAAATTTTTTTATGTCCAAAGCTTCCTCTCCTTCTTCTAATCACGTTTTTGGACTTGTTTTTAAAAGAATGTGAGAGAAATGGACTAGATCTACACGAATAGGGAACAAAACTTTTACCTCTTTTACTTCGAAATTAGCCTCGGATCTGAACAAACTTGAAGTGTAGCGGCTCAAACAAGTGGTTGACGACTCACGATGGTATGCTTCAGCTCGTTTTCAAACTCCTTCTTGCAATTCGGATTCGAAATTAGCTTGTGGTTGTGATATGATGAATTTCGAAAAAAAAATGATGTGTGTTGGTGGATTTGAAGTTGGAACTTGTTTGTGGTTATGTGTGTGATTTCGGAACATGTTTTTTTTGGTGTTATGATTGTTGCTGGAATTTTGTTGTGAATGAGTATTCATGAGGTGTTCATGATGTTCATGAATTTTGTTTTTTTTTTTTGAAGATTTTGATCTGAAAATTAGATGAGAGAGAAACTGAATAGTGTTTGTGTGATTTTTTGGGGAACGATTCTGACTGATGTGACCTCGTGAACAGTGAAAAAATTCTCTCTCTCTCTCTGACTTGTAATAAATGACCCTTTTTATAGCTGACAAAACTAGGGTTTGTAGCTTTGGATTCCCATCTAGGCCAATAGCATTGTGACACCTGGACTGGCTTGGAGAGAAAGTTTTAAAAACTTTGGATGCTTTTTCTGGACCAGTGATAACATGACAAGTCTACAGGACTTAAAAGATAAAACTCTCTTTAATTTTTTTTTAAAAAGAAACATTAAAACAAAATACTATTTAATAATAAAATAATTAAAAAACGAAAATTTAAAATAAAGTAAATAAAAAAATGAAATAATTAAATAAAAAAGAAAGAACTAAAGGAATAATAATAAACTAATAAAAAGGATTTAAAATTGTCCCTTTCGGTAACAAAAATGAGGTATTCTAAAATGCCTCTCTGCCGAAATTTCGTCTGAGACGACGAAATCACTCTGCTTTGCAAGTACAAATAAAAAAACTTTTTAACTGATTAAAATACGAATAAAGGTTCGACTATTTAAAATACGAGTAAAAAAAAGTTTTAATTAACTAACATACGAATAAAAATGTTTTAACTGCTTAAAAGCGAATAAGAAAATTTAATTAACTAAAAACGAATGAAAATTTTCAATTACTCAAAATATGAATAGAAATGTTTTAACTGCTTAAAAAGAGAATACAAAAGTTTTAATTAACTAAAAATACGAATAAAACTTTTAACTGTTTAAAATACGAATGAAAAAGATTTGACTGATTAAAGTGCGAATAAAAAAAAACTAATTGGTCAAAATTTAGGGTATGACAGTGTAAGAACCCGATTTTTACTAGATTTATTTTATTGTTTATTATGTGTGTTTATATATGCATGTATGTGATTATTTGTCTCTGTGTGTACTTTAGTGGGATTTGGTGTTGGAAGAGTATTTTAGTCATTTTGGACTCAGGTGTATTTTGGTCATTTTGTGAGCAAAGGTAAATTAGTAACTTCACTGTGAGGATTATTTGTAGTGCTTTAGTGGCAGATATTATTTTTACTAAGTTACTAGTAAAGCGGGGTAATTAATTAAGAGCCGATAACTATTCGTTATTTTATCCGTTAAGTGAGTAGAAACTTTATGAATTAGTTAATGAGAACTTTGAGCCCATTAAGACAATTGAGAGTTGAGCCCATTTGTGTAGAGTCTATATAAACTCTAGTCTTAAGAGAAATTAAGGTTTTACACTCATTTCACAAACTTTTGAGGGAGGTAGAGAGAGAAAGGGCTAGAGAAAGGAGAAAAGGGTTTTGGGAGAAGAAGAGCTTGGAGAGGAAGAAGAGGGTGGAGCAAAAGTGAAGCCTAAGCTAAAGATTGTGCTCAATTGAGGTAAGGGGGATAATGTCTATTCATAATTTAAGCTAGAATCACTTTTTCTACTTAATTTCATAAGTGCTTATTTTGTGAATTGAGATGTTTGTGAAATTAAATGATAAAATTCGTGCTCCTTTTTCATGTAGAATTATGGGTGTGATAAACTTCATGAATTTTTGGTGTTATTATCTTAAACTTCATTGTTGTTGTTGTTGAGTTGTTTTCATAATTTTTGATTGTTTGAGTGAAATTCATGAATTGGTGTATGATTGGTGTTGAAACATGTTTGAATTCACTTCATTAATGTTTATTTATGTTTAAGTGTTGATGGGTTTTGAATTGGTGTGGTTGTTTTGAAGTTCGAGTGAGAAATGAGAAGAATGGTGGTTTTTGGTGAAAATGAACTAGATGATGATTTTGAGATGAATTTATACATGCTTAATGTTGATAATTGGATGTGGCGATTGCATGTATTGAATTATGTTGTTGAATTATTACATGCAAATGAAGGTGATTTTGGATATTATATCCAATGAAGGTGATGTTGATGGTGAATTTGTTGTTGAACATGTGCATAGTGTCTCATATGTTCATGTATCATAAGTCGTAGGATATTTATATCCAGTGAGGTGATCGAATACTTTGTATTCAAAATGAAGGTGATTATGATGTTCTGTTGGCATCTCGAGGTGACGACCTTGTTGGTGATGGTACCACATGCATGTAGGAGTCGTGTCTAGTCGCATATCATGATTTGGCATGAGTCCTAATTGCTTATGTGCTTGGTGATTGATGTGATTGATGAGGTGCATACTTGAGATTGTTGTGTATTGATTTGTGTCGATGAATAATATTGAAGTTGAATTCTCTTTTGCTTAATCATTTGAAGTTTGATTTGATGTAACCTTTTCAATTGTTTATGCTTAATTATGATGATGTGAAGCTAACTGCCAATGGTCGTTTGGTTGACCGCCTACCTATTTGTATGACTGGGTAGACGACGTGCATGAATAGTTTTGTTGCTTGCTTGGTGAGTGCTTGAGGATAGCGGGAGCTTCCTCCGTTATCTGTTTTTGGAGTCTTAGTATAGGGCTCTGATTTAGGATGTCAGTCTTTCTTTTATTTTGGTATTGACTATGTTGTTTATATTTTACTCATGTGTGAAGATTGAAGATTTTATCTGATGGTGTATTTGTGATGCTTATGACATGGCTATTTGGAGATGTATGCTATTTATCTGCTGCGACGTTTTGAGGAAAATTTTAGTATGAATGTTTTGAGAACTATTGAAGACGTGACATCTATTTCTTGAATATTTGTATTATTCGCGTGTTTTATCGCTTTAATAGAAATATGTCGTTACAATAGGCAACACTTTAGCCACGATTAAAAATTATGGATATTTTTAACCACACATAAAACCCTAGTCTATTTTCAATTAATAGCCGCACATTTAAAATCGTGCCCTGTGATGTTTTAAACAATAATTTATCTATGCATAATAATTGTACCCTATTCAATGATAAAAAAGCGTGCCTTAAAACCTTCCCTGCATATTCTATAAAAAGTAAGGGTAATGAAAATAATTGAGCGGGTGATTTTTTTTCAATTTTGAGCTTTTAATCATTAAAAAAAGAATAAAACATTATTTTTTAACAAAAATTAAATATATCACTTGGAACCCTTTCTCTTTATTTCAGAACCTAATAGAAGCTCTCTCTCTCTCAATGGTATCTGAATCTCTCTCTCTCTCTGTGTGTGTGTCTCACATAACTCTCAATTGAATCTCTCTCCCAATCAAAGCTCTCTCATAATTGCAACTCTCTTATCCAACAAAATCCAACATGTATCGACCCTCTCTCTCTCTCTCGATCTCCTGTTTTGAACTTCCATAGGTTTCTTAATTTGGAGTTTTTTCCCCTTTAAATATAACTTTATAAAATTGATTGATTGATGATGTTATTGGAACTGTGATTATTTGTGTGTTGAAATCAGTTTTAGGGTTTCTAAGATGTCATGAATTAGGTATCTTTTTTGTGAATGATATATTTGTACTTACAGGTTAGTAGACTTAGATTGGTCTCATATGCGAATGTGATTCACTTAGATTGATTTCGTATTTTTTTATATTATTGTATTTGAAATTATTCTGTATCATTCCCTTTTCTTATTATTATTTTTGTTCTAAGAATTTTGATTCAATAAGGGCTATGTGTTGTCTTGTAAATAAGAGTTGAGTGTTTGGCTTGGTGGGTTTATGCCATGATATTGACCAAAAGTGCTAGCAATTGTAGGTAGCCATGGTAGTAATGGCAACAATAATTAGTTTTTCTCATAGTGTATATTTTGTTGTGTGAAATGAAAAGCTCCACAGTTTGAAACTAATCATTGAGATTTACCTCTTTGTGCACCAAAATTTGTTCTACTACATGACATTTTCTCTACATATATTTTAGCAGTAGTTCTCTTTTATTATTGTATTAAATTATTGATGTTATGTTAAGTAGAGAATGCATGAAAATTGTGTGATGACAATGGTCATGAACTATAATAAAATGTATGTGGATAAAGATTCATAGACATGTAGGTATGTAATTATTTAAGAATTGTTGAACTTGTATGTTCTTTGGCGTTTCTTTGTTCTATTGATTCTCTCTATTGGGAGAGTTAATACGTTTTTGATCTTCATTTGTATATTGACTAGGAAGTTGACTATCATAGACTTTAATTTATGATACATCAGTGCCACCTCTTTGAGTAGTTGTACTTGTATCCAAGAGTAGTTCTATTGTTTTTTAAGCATATGTCTCTTGCTAACATCTATATTAGTGATGTGTCTATTCATGTAAATTAAAAGTACATTATTTATGGAATGTTGAACTGTGTCATTTGCATTAAAAAAACGTTACAATTTCAGAGGCGACCAAATAGACTAAACGAGTAAATAGTTTTCAATTACCTTGATTTGTTTAAGCATTATAATAATTCATGTGTGTGTACATACATGTTCAAACCCATTAATGTCCTATATTCGTTTGTTAATTTTTGAAATTAGATATAAAAAAATTATCTACATTGTTTCTGTTCATGTTAACTAATAATTAAGGTTACATAAAAGTACTATGATAGTGTGATGTTCATTATCATGCCTACTCAGGTGCACCTGAATTGTACTTAGGTATAATGAACTTTGTACAAGCTCATGGACATTTATAGTTTTAACATGCCTTCATGTGTTTTTAACTTTAACATGGACATTTAGTATGATTTGAAACGTGGTGCACTGACTTTCATTGAGACATTTTTATGGTTGATTTATTTCTTAAAAGTCATCATATTTTTCAACGTGAATTTCTTTGCAAGGGGATTAAATTGATTTTCATTAAATGGACCAAGTATATATAGTGTATACATGATATTCCTAATCTCAAAATATGTTAATCACAATTGCTTTTGTTTGAAAGTTATATGTACTAGGTGTTTATGAGATGTTACATTATTTTGTTCTTTGTAGTGGCCTCTATTTGGAAAGGTCATATGAATCTGATATCACTTAATTATGAAAATCTCATTTCAAACTAGCAAAAAAACTATTAAAAAAAATTGGATAAGTGGATTTAAATTAAATGTTTGCACTAGAAGTGAAGTTGAACTTATCATGTTCTAATCCAAATAGAAATTCTCAGATAAAATATCCTTTTTGTATTTAATTTAAAAAGTGATGATGGATAGTCAATTTTAACCACAACACCACTTTACTCTAGCTTTTGATTCCTTTATTTACGTCCACCTTTATGTTGTCCTAATGCCATATATCCATTCTTACTGCTAATGCAGATTTAATGTTATTTTTTCTCCATTCGGATACGACTTGTGCTCAGATACGAGTGTATCAGTATATGTTTGGTACTTGCCACTTTATGCTTTAATTGTATCTAAATTCTTTTTACCATATTTATACTATACCTTATATGACTAACAACTCATGTGGTATTATTGTCATATATTAGTTGTTAACTTCTATTAAGACATGTGCAACATGTATTTATAATTGAGATTAGTTAGCTTTCAGGTCCTTCAAATACTCCCTGTTAATATCATTGTGTTCTCTTAATTGGCTTATAGGCTTTGTGCAAGTTACTAATTTAGATAGGTGAAGCCTTCATGTGTTAGTAGTATTTATGTTATTTTAGCAAAGATTGTATGTATATTTCCGTCGTTTTGCTTGCAGAATATGAAGCCACCATCAAATGAAGAAGTTCGGTGCAAAACAATAGAAGAAAATAATAAAATGATAGATGCTTTCCTCAAAACAAAACAAAAAAGGTTATATGCTCTCAAGTTGCATCAACTATCGCAATCCATTTACGAATTCTATTCTTCGATTTCGAAACCATCGTCGATGAGTAACATTCTCTCAATCTGATTTTATAGTTTTATGAAAATTACTTATGATATTTCATTTCCATTATTTCAACAACTCTTTGAATTCATGTATTTTTTTCAATCCAACTCTTTAGCTATACTTTTTATTATAAGTACTAAAACATAAACACATTGTTTCTGTACTTTTGTAGTTACATTTTTTTATGACACAACTTTGAAATTCTAGCACAGTTGTTTTAATATGTTCTGTATGATGTTTCAACTTTTATAATGTTCTGTTCAATGTTCCAACATCACGTAATAATCAGAAATAAAAACAAAAAAATAAATGACAAGAAAGTGATGAGATAAATCCACAAGTGCACGGTTTACCGAAATAGTAAAAAGAGTATCAATCCGACGGGGAGTTGTTCAATTCAATTAATTTTTATTGATGATTAGAAAAGAGTTTTCAGTTGAAAAAGGTTTGATTTTTACGTTTGAAAATAATAATAATAATAATAATAAGCGTCTTGGGATTATTAGTTCATCTAGATGATGAGTCCTTCACAAACAAACCCTAAACCAGAACTTTATATTGGACCCACTTTCTAAAGACAAGTTTCTCTTAAGCCTATCACATCTCCTTTCGGTCTCAGTGAGTGTGTTCCTCTAGCAACCACGCTTATTCTCATGGTTGATTGCTATTGGAATCCTTGAAGAACGAAACTTTATTTGTCTCAAGGTTTACTAGACTATTCCCATCGCTTAATATTTGTGATGATGAATTAACAAGTACTAACCCTCCGCTGCCGCTTTATGAGTTTGATATTTGTTAATTCATTATAAAAACGGTGAAATTAGATTAGAAATTAGATTTATATAAAATTAGGGTTCGAGGGTTGGTTTAATTAGGATTATGTCATTTAGACATAGAAGAGAAGAAGAAGAAGAACATAAAATAAAATAATAAAAAGGAGAACTTTTATTAAGGGAAAACAATTGTCACTATTGAATTCCAAGAACAAAAGATGATTTACCAACTAGATGGCTGCTCAATTTATAGTCTAACATTGACTTGAGCCCTAAGATTTAAATCACTAAAGTGTTGCACAAGAAAACATGGGCTCTAGGTCAGAGATACTAAAATAGGCAGCTTGTCGAAGAAACAAAAGCAGCAAAAGGGCAATATGGGGCGCGCCTATGCTATATTTTGGCACTAGATCTTCCAATTCTTTGCACAAGATATTTTTGTATAAGATCTTCATATTTTTGGCATGAATCAGCTCCAATTCTCCTTTCTTTTGCTCCAAGACTTAATCTTTTGAATATTTGTTCCTGAAATAAAATAACTTGCAATTGAAGTAAAATAGCTCTAAAAGGAAATAAAAACATATTGAATCTAAATAAAATAAACTTAAATATTATAAAAAAAAAACACTAATTATCGACTCATCAGAAAGTAAAGAACACAGTGAGTTTGTTGACCCAGTTCGGTGACAAACCCACCTACTCTGGGGGCTACCAAGCCAGGAAGGAAATCCACTAGTGTAGTCCTTATTCAAAAGCTCTCGGCAAACTCCTCGTTTACACTTTATGACCTAGGACCTACCCGTCTAAACTTCAACCTAGGAACTCCTAGATCTGAGATCCCATCTCACTATCCTATGGTCAGTCACAGCCCATGTGACCTATCAAACCTAAACACAAACTCAAAGATGAAGTTACCTTCAAACAAACAACTAACACCTTGTTTCACAACTTCGGTGTAGTACACAAGAGTATCAAACTCAACACATAGTCCTAAACATGTACCACAAACGATACAAGGAAGGCTCACAATAAAGGTTCTAAACTTGCATCAACATGATACAAGAGTAGAGCACATGTAGACTCAAAACCCAAAAAATCTAAACTTTTTAGAATGACGGCTTGAATAATCAATTAGGTCTTGAAGTCTCCCTTATATACTGAAGCAGCTTAGGCTAAATACTCTTGTTGGGCTTCAGCACAAAGCAGATCAATTCAGCTAATCTGCAAAACAGAAATCAGAAACAAATATGGAAAGTCCTAAAATGTCAGAATATCTTTAGGATCGTCCAAACCAATAACAAATATTTCCTAAAATATAAATACTACTTTAGGAATATTCCACAACTGATTCTGTAAAGATATGCGCGTTGCTTGGTCAATAAGATAAGGAAATATTGTTTCCTTAAACAATAAAGGGCGCGCATAGAAATAGGCATGAACCTAGGCACACTGAACCGTGCCAAGATGTTGGAACATCATGTCCAACATCTTATAGAGATTCCTAACCACATGTTGGAACATTGGTTCCAACAACACATACAAGGATATTTGTTTTAGTAACAATGCAGCCAATACAAATACCCAACAATCTCCCCCTTTGGCAAATTTTTGGCTAAAACAAATTAAAGTCAAATACAAAGGAAATAGAGGGATACAGAAGACAACCATTTCTCCAAGAGCATGCACACATACCTATGAAGAAACAACTAGCACACACAACCTAAAGGGATACCTGGGATACCTTAGATACACTTCCTCAAGTCATCACGAACACATATTCAAGAAGAAGAAGTAGCAGGCAGTATCACTAAAGACATAGTAGAAGTGTGCATACAAGAATACCTCACATAATCTTCAGTCACAGCTTTAGCTGGAGGTATTACACGTATCAGAGACATGCAGCAGCAGATCAGATAAATAGCATAGTCTCACAAGAGCAAAGGAAAAATAAATTCCTATGCTACATACTGGGAAAAATAAACTCCCACATATTGGATGTTCCTACATCTTTCACCACATAGAGCAGGGGAAAACTAAATTCCTATGCTACACTTAGGGAAAAAATGAATTCCCATAATCATTGGATGTTCCAACATCCATCAAAACTTCGGACAAGAGTACCTGCCACACATAAAGGCAAGGAAAAAATAAATTTCTTGTACCTACAGAATACTGTCACCTACCAGCCATAGAAGCAAGGGAAAAATAAATTCCCACACTTACAAGTGACATGCATGGATGTCTACAGAGTACTGTCACCAACCACATATAGAAGCAAAGGAAAAATAAATTCTCATACTTACAAGTGACATACATGGATGTTTAAACATCTGACTCAACATCCTATCAACCAGCTTGAACTAGCACAAGCACACATAGAAGTATCACTCCCCCTGAATATAAGAACCTCTGAGTGACTACTTACCGGAATATTCCATTACTCCCCCTGAACACATGCACAATAAGAATCTTGAAGGCCAAAACTCTTACCGAATAGAATACACGAAAACTTCAGGGCTAATTCAACCAAATCTTCAGGGAATACTCACCAACTAGCATACCTAAGCTAGCAGACCTATCAAGGTCACACAGAATCACCTAGACTTTTAAAAGTCATAAACAAAGACATGTTCCATTAATCTATAGCACATCAGCAGGAAACATGTACAACAGAAACACTGAGAAAAATTAATTCTCAGAGCAACATCAAGATGTTGCAGCATTAGTGCCAACATCTACACAAGTCTTCACAGACATGTTCCAACATTCTAATTAACATCAGCAAGGAACATGTACAATGTAAAAATATTGAGAAGTTCTCAGATCATCATGAAGAACATCAAGATAAATGCAGGCATACAAAAATGGGTGCAATACAACACAGAACCAAATAGCTGCAAAGTAAATGCAAACAAATAGGCATATAGAGAGTATAGATATACCATTTTTCTCCCCCTTTAGCCACAAAATATGCCAACACAACAAGAGTACTTCATTGCATGTATACTCCACAAATCAAAGACGTGCAAAAAGAGAAAATAGATAGCACGTCTCACAACACAGATGATCAAGCCTCCTCATGCAGGAAAATTCTCAACTTGCCTTTTAGTTTTTCAAATTGTTTAGCATCTAAGGTCTTGGTGAAAATGTCTGTCAGTTGCTCCTCTGTGTCAACAGCTCATGTGTCACAACCTTTTCTTCAACAAGATCTCTGATGAAATGGTGTCGAATGTCAATGTGCTTTGTTCTACTATGTTGAATAGGGTTCTTGGAAATATTGATAGCATTTAGGTTGTCACAGTATAAGGTTAGAACATCTTGTTCAACATTATACTCCTTCATCATCTGCTTCATCCAAACAAGTTTGGAACAACTACTTCTAACTACTATGTATTCAGCTTCAGCAGTGGATAGAGACACACAATTCTGTTTTTTACTAAACAAGGAAATTAGATTATTTCCTAGAAAGAAACATCCTCCAGAGGTACTTTTTCTATCATCAGCACTTCCTGCTTAGTCAGCATCACAGTATCCCATCAGATTAGAGTCTTCACTATATGAGTATATGATCCCATAATCACTGGTGCTATTGATGTACTTCAGTATCCTCTTCACTTGAGTAAGATGACTCATATTTGGTTCAGCTTGATACCTTGCGCACACACCTACAGCAAAAATGATATCTGGTCTGCTTGCAGTAAGATATAATAAACTTCCAATCATGATTCTGTACATGCTTTGATCAACAGATATACCACTTTCATCCTTTGTCAGCTTCAAGTGAGTTGCAGCTGGAGTTCTCTTGTGACCACCATTATCCAAGTCAAATTTCTTCACAATGTTTTTGGCATATTTACTCTGGGAAATGAAGATTGTATCTTCCATTTGTTTAACCTGAAGACCAAGAAAATAGGTCAACTCACCAACTAAGCTCATCTCAAACTCAGACTGCATTTGCTGAATGAAATGTTGAACCATCTTGTTCGACATCCCACCAAAAACAATATCATCAACATATATTCGGGCAATCATCAGTCTTCCATTATTATCTTTTACAAACAAGGTCTTGTCTGTTCCTCCTTTTCTATATCCTTGATTAACAAGAAACTGAGTGAGTCTCTCATACCAAGCCCTAGGTGCCTGCTTTAATCCATGTAGAGCTTTCTTCAATCTGTAGACATGATTGGGAAAGCTAGGATCAACAAATCCTTTTGGTTGCTCAGTATAGACTTCTTCATTTAAGTACCCATTCAGAAAAAGCACTCTTTACATCCATTTGGAACAGCATAAACTTGAGTATACATGATACACCTAACTGTAATCTTATAGATTCCAACCTAGCAACAGGTGCAAAAGTCTCATCGAAATCCAAACCTTCTATCTGAGTACAACCTTGAGCTACTAATCTTGCCTTGTTTCTGGTTACAGTACCATTTTCACCAGACTTGTTCTTATAGATCCACTTGGTACCTATTACATTTATACCTTCAGGTCTTGGAACTAAGTCCCACACTTCACTCCTTTTGAATTGATTCAGTTCTTCTTGCATTGCTTCAATCCAGAACTTATTTGTTAGGGCTTCTTTGACATTCTTTGGTTCCATCTTGGACACAAAACAGGAGTTGGCAATGACTCCAACTGACCTTCTTGTTGTGATTCCTTGGTCTGGATTCCCAATGATTAGGTCTTGAGGATGATTCTTTTGAACTCTTATAGAGGGACCTTTAGTAGTGGACATATGATCTTGCTCAACATCTTCAATTTCTTCTTTCTCAAGTTCAGATTCATTCATCTGGATAGGTGCATTTGTTTCCTGAACAAGTGTTCCAACATCATAATCAACATCAGGAACCTTTTCTTTAGGTACATCATCTATCACAACATTAATAGATTCCATCACAGTTTCAGTTTTGGAATTAAAGACCCTATAGGCTCTGCTGTTAGTGGAGTAACCAAGAAAAATTCCTTCATCACTCTTAGGATCCATCTTCCTCCTGTAATCTCTATCAGACAAGATGTAGCACTTGCTACCAAACACATGGAAATATTTGACAGTATGTTTTCTCCCCTTCCATAACTCATAGAGAGTTGTTGAGGTTCCAGTTCTTAGGGTAACCCTATTGTGAATATGACATGTTGTGTTCATGGCTTCAGCCCAGAAACGATAAGGTAAGTGTTTAGCATGAAGCATGACTTTAAAAGATTCTTGGAGAGTTCTGTTCTTTCTTTCCACAACACCATTTTACTGAGGTGTTATAGGAGAAGAGAATTCATGTTTGATTCCTTCACTTGAGCAATATTCATCAAATCTGGCATTCTCAAATTTAGTTCCATGATCACTCCTAATTCTCACAATGCCACAATCCTTTTCTCTTTGCAGTTGTGTGCACAGATCTTTAAACACATCAAAAGTATCTGATTTTTCTCTAATAAAGTTCACCCAAGTGAATCTTGAGAAGTCATCAACAACAACAACAAGAACATACCTTTTTCCACCAATGCTCTCAACTTGCATAGGTCCCATCAGATCCATGTGCAGAAGTTCAAGGACTTTAGAGGTTACTTGATGTTCCAACCTTGGATGGGACATCCTTGTTTGTTTGCCAATCTAACATTCACCACATATGCTGCCTTCAACAATCTTTAGATCAGGTAAACCTCTGATTGCTTCTGAAGTTAAGGCTTTCTTCATCCCTTTCAAATGTAGGTGCCCCAACCTTTGATGCCACAATTTGATCTCTTCTTCTTTGCTCAAAAGACAGGTTAGGATAAATGCCTCTTCCTGAGATACCCAAAGATAGAAATTGTCCTTGGACCTTGTCCCTCTCATTAGTACTTATCCTTTCTCATCTGTAAACTGACATTCAGGTTTGGTGAAGTTTACTTGTAGTCCTAGGTCACACAGCTGACTTATGCTAATTAAATTCGCAATTAATTCTTTAACTAGCAATACATCATCAAGTCATGATAAATTATGTTTGATCAGGTTTCCAATTCCTACAATTTTACCTTTAGCTCCATCACCAAAAGTAACATAGCTGGTAGCATAAGGTCTAACATCTTCTAGATATTTATCTACCCCAGTCATATGTCTTGAACAACCACTATCAAAATACCACTCCTCTTTAGATGAAGCTCTTAGAGATGTGTGACCAATTAATCCAGTATTGATACTTCTGGGGGTCCATCTTTTCTTATAGGGTTTCTTCTGAAATTGCTTTGACTCACCATGCAGCTTGAAGGAATAAGGTCTAATGTGACCCTTCCCTTTATAGTGATCACAAATCCAAGAATTTGGTTTCTTCTTGGTCTTGTGTTCCTTAGAATGTTTAAACATTGAATCTGCAGTCACCATTCCAGCATGTTCCTTCATATGCTAAAGTTGAGAGTTCAGTTTTGATAACTCATCATTGAGTTATGAGATATGAGCTAGATTATCAAACCTTTCATCATGCAGTTGAGCAATCTCTTTTACATGTTTCTCAACCCTTTGGGTTAATTCAGAATTTTGAGCAATCAGGTCATAGTAGGATATAGCAAGCTCATCATAAGTCATCTCCTCTTCTCAAGACTCAGTGTCTGACATAATTCTACTAGTTAAGGTAGAGACATGATTGGCAGATTCAGCTTTCACCTTGTCCTCTAAGTCATCACCATCTGACCATGAGACAACTAAATTTTTCTTCTGTTTCTTTAGGAAAGTAGCACATTCTGTTCTGATATGGCCATATCCTTCACATTCATGACATTGAACGCCTTTGTAATGAGAGTTCATTTCATCAGCCATCTTCCTTTACTTGGTTGATTGTCAATGTTGGGTCTGATGTTCTGACCATTTGACCTGGACCTTCTGTCAACTTATTTGAAAATCTTCTTGAATTGTCTCCCAATTAGAGCTAGTGACTCAGACATATCATCATCATCTTCACGATTTCCTTGTATCTCATCAGAATCCATACTAGATGTAAAAACAATACCCTTCCCCTTCTTATCAGTCTTGTTGTTGACAGATGTTTCAAAATTTTGCAAGGACCCTATTAATTCATCAACCTTCAAACTAGATATATCCTGAGCCTCCTCAATAGTAGTAACATTCATGTCAAACCTCTTAGGTAGAGATCTGAGAATTTTTCTAACAAGTTTTTCATCAGAAATTTTCTCTCCAAGAGACTCAAAAGAATTTGCAATATCTAGAATATTCAAGTGATATTTAGTAGTAAGAAGTTGGATTTTAGCACTTTTTACCTTGGTAGTACCTTCATGTGCAGTTTTGAGAATCTCCCAAGCATCCTTAGCCACATTGCATTGTTTAATCAATCTGAACATGTTCTTGTCTATACCATTGAACAGAGCATTCAATGCTTTGGAATTTCCAAGAGCTAGTTCATCTTCAGCAGCAGTCCATTCTTCTTCTGGCTTCAAAAGATCTGTCCTGTTACCATCAACATCAAGTGTCACAGGATGTTCCCAACCTTTCAGAACTGCTTTCCATGTTCTGCTGTCAATTGACTTAAGAAAAGCACTCATACGTGATTTCCAATAGTCATAGTTTGACCATATAATAGAGGTGGTTTATTCACAAATCCTCCTTCCTGGTCCATCAGGCTAGAAATAAACTTCCCTGGAGCTCACGTTAAAACAGGCAGGATACCTGCTCTGATGCCAATTGAAATTCTAGCACATTTGTTTTAATATGTTCTGTATGATGTTTCATTATAAATCAATGTTCCAACATCACGTAATAAGCAGAAATAAAAACAAGAAAATAAATGAAAAGAAAGTAAATAACACAATGAGTTTGTTGACCTAGTTCAGTGACAAACACACCTACTCTAGGGACTACCAAGCCAGGAAAGAAATCCACTAGTGTAGTCCTTATTCAAAAGCTCTCAGCAAACTCCTCGTATACACTTTATGACCTAGGACCTACCCGTCTAGACTTCAACCTAGGAACTCCTAGATCTGAGATCCCATCTCACTATCCTATGGTCAGTCATAGCCCCTATGACCTATCAAACCTAAACACAAACTCAAAGATGAAGTTACCTTCAAACAAACAACTAGCACCTTGTTTCACAACTTCAGTGTAGTACAAAAGAGTATCAAACTCAACACACAGTCCTAAACATGTACCACAAATGATACAAGAAAGGCTCACAATAAAGGTTCTAAACTTGCATCAACATGATACAAGAGTAGAGCACATGTAGACTCAAAACCCTAAAAATCTAAACTTTTTAGAACGGCGGCTTGAATAATCAATTAGGTCTTGAAGTCTCCCTTATATACTGAAGCAGCTTGGGCTAAATATTCTTGTTGGGCTTTAACACAAAGCAGATTGGTTCAGCTAATCTGCAAAACAGAAATCATAAACAAATATGGAAAGTCCTAAAATGTCAGAACATCTTTAGGATCGTCCAAACCAATAACAAATATTTCCTAAAATATAAATACTACTTTAGGAATATTCCACAGCTGATTATGTAAAGATATACGCGTTGCTTGGTCAATAAGATAAGGAAATATTGTTTCCTTAAACAATAAAGGGCGCACGTACAAATAGTCATGAACCTAGGCACACTGAACCGTGCCAGGATGTTGGAACATCGTGTCCAACATCTTACAGAGATGCCTAACCACATGTTGGAACATTGGTTCCAACAACACATACAAGGATATTTGTTTTAGCAACAATGCAGCCAATACAAATACCCAACAAACTTGGTAATTTTTTTTTCTTTGAATTTTTTTTTCTTAGAAAATTAATAAGGAAAAAAGTTTGAAGCTAAAGATGAATGCTCAAGACAAGGGTGTAAAAAATACTTCCAAATTTGAGCTACTCAATACAAGATCAAGCTTTGAATTGGATAGGATATTCAACATCAATCGTGAAAATGTAGAGAGTAATATTGAAAAATTTGATGCACATGTAGCTGGAAATCGAGAAAATGTTAGCAATAAAAAAAAACTGCCAACTACCAATGTAGTTAAGTCTAATGCTAGAGGATTAGACAAGGAGATCCTTGGAGGCGAAAAGCCTTTGTTTAGCATTGCACCTTAAACACCGATCAAATTATCAAATTTCACAACAATTGGTCAAAAGGATTTAACCTCAGATAGGGATCTTGATCCAACAAAAGAGAAGTTTGATCCCAAGAAAGTCACAAACGAAGTATCGAAGACTAAAAACATGGGTCAAGACAAAACTAAGATCCAAGAGGCAACCTTATGACAAAAAGCAAAGGATCTCTGCATAAAAAAGAGATGTTTAATCCCAAGAGAGTCTCAGATGAAACATCATAGGCTAAAAACCAAGGGTCCGGACAAAATCAAGATCAAAGAGGCAACCTTATGACTCAGGAAAAGATTTATGCATAATCAGTATCCAAAGAAACAACCCATGAGAAAGGCAGTTCTTGAAGAAGTTGAGTCACCCATGAAAATGACATTTGTTAAAAATGACAATTCAGGAACAAGACAAAATCTTAATAAACGGGTTGGGGATAAAGATGATGAGACAATGGAAAGTCAACAAAGTGCAACAAAGAAAACAAAAAAAAATTATGTTGTGCAAATCAACGACAATTGAAGAGTTTCTTAAGAAAAAAATGTACTTGATGATGATAATGATGATGACGAAGAAGAGTTGGAAAATGAAATTGAAGATAGAGAATATGCTATGAAGAAAAAATGAAGAGGAAGATGGTGAAAATAATGGTAATGTGAAGACTATGAACTTTGGACAAATATATAACCCAATTAACATGGGCACTTAAAAACATCACCAACTCGACATGAATCAAAATATCATGAAAACCATATATCCATCCAAAAGGTAATGAATATTGTTGATCATTTGTTGGATGGACATATGTAAATCTAGTATGTACTCATTTCCTAAATATCAACATAAAAGGTCTATAATTATATATAGAGTAAATTCCACTCCCCTCCCCTAAAAAATGTTTGAATTACACTCCTATCCCGTCTTATTCAAAACATATTAGAAAACATTTCACTCCCCTCTCCTAAGAGAAGCTTGAATTACATTCTCATCCCCTCTTGTGTTAAAATCTACACTTTACTCCCTCAATATTTTTTTATTTCTAATAGTCTAGCAAAAAAATAAATAATCTAACACACTTCGAAAAAAATAGTATTGCGTGTCTATTTTAATACAATCAAAATTTGAATAAATATTTTTTGCTATTTTTTATTCACGATTTCATTAACATATAGTTATAAACCCTATTACAAAGTAGGAAACAACCCAAAATAAAATTAAAATGCGAAAAATTGCTAAAGACAATAAAGTATGGTTATTCATAATTTAATTTTATACTCTAAATTATAAAATTAATAGCATAATATTTAAATTTAATTATCATTGACATTTAAATTATAAAGAAATTAATTTATTTTTCTTAAATGGTGGTTCAAAATTAGTATATATCATAAAAGTATTTATATATGTTAAAATATATTAAAGTGTAGTGCATATTTAATTATTAAGGGAGGAGTGTAATTCAAGCATCTTATAGGGGGGAGTATAAATTTTACTTTTCAACGGAGGAGAGTGTATATTTTAACATAAGATGAGAGGGGAGTTTAATTTACTCTATTATATATATATATATATATATATATGTTATTGAGGTCTTGTTCATTACTTACTATCAACAACTATTGCACAATTGTTTACATGTATTTGCAATAGTCATGATGACCCTAAAAAAAATAGTATAGACAAATATCATTTGCAAAACAAAAAAAAATTAGTATCAATCAACATGAAGAGAAGATTGATTATTGCAACATTTAGTATAAGAAAATATAGTTTATTTAACAATATGTTAATTCAATGGGTATAATAACCAAGCAATTAAGCTTAAGTAGTCAACGAGTTTCACCAAGGGCGGATCGTTCAGGATTTGAGTTCTATTCCTATATGGAAGATGGATAAGATGGTAGACCTGCACTATTTGTGGTGTGCAAAATATTATTCTCTTGTAATGTCTAGTGTAATGTTAAAAAATTGCAATACCCTAGAAAAATATCTGAAAAACTAAATATCTTTGACATTATATTGTTGTTTAGCCCTTTAAATCTGACTCTTGTTGTGTAACTCACCATAGGATTCATCAAAGTCTACAACTTTTGATCTATTGCCGAGTAGAAAGAAGAAAAGAAATTAAGACCTCAATTACTAATAATCTAAAGGAATAAATGCATAAATTTTAAAAATCCATAATCTTAAATAATATATCCTAAAGGAATGATTCCCTCAAACACATGGAATCACCCTTAAAGATACTCATAATACATCCATAAGAAAGCAATAAAAGCCATAGAAAAAATATAACAAAAACAATCCCTTAATGTCACTATCAAAACGAGGGTACAAAATCCCAAACATAAAATAAATACTTTGCATACAAACCAATCAAGCAGTCTCATAGAAATAGTCTTCATGAAAACAACATGAAATAGTCCCTCCATTATTCTTCACCTTCTGTTGGTGGTGCTTTTGTCCCATCGTAAGCGCACAAACATGAATAAAGAAAAGTGGTGAGTAATCGAGTTACATAAAGTATAATGACATATAGGTTAAACACGATTAAATAGTTTTATTTACACATAAGAAAATAGTCACATGATCTGCTATGTCACAAGTTCGGTGTGCATTAACATAATACTTTCACATGATATGCATTTATTCTAATACTCATGCATTGACACACAACACTTTTACTTAACTTTGCACCATATTGCTCATAAAACTTGAAAAGGAAATAGAAAATACTATCTAAAAGGTGGACACATTTAAGTCATCATAAGCTAGCTCAACTAGACTTGAGGTCCAATTAGGTGACTAGTGAAGGTGAACTTGGGTTTCATGGTAGCACATGAGATTAGATAATTACACACTAATTCGTGTATTAAGACCCCTTAGATTAACACCAAGTTGTAATTTGTAAACATTCACCATTACTATCAACTCAACTGTGTTTTCCATCAGTTAGGTTTGTTAATTCCTTCCAATATGATGACCACTTAGAAAAATTTCACTAGGTCTTAGACCCTACACATACCTCTCTCTCCTAGTTGGAATAAGTTACTCATCAACTAAGTACCAACATTAGATAGGGATTAGGCTATCAAAGTTTACTTAACGGCTCAATGTACATATGAACGTAGCTCACATTATTGAGACTTAAATTTTTCACATAAGTCACATATCTTATTACACACATAGGTCACATTATCATAATACACTTAAAATATTTACATAAGTACAAGACTTAATATTAATCAGATATAGAAGCATGATAATTTCACAACATAACATCATCCAAAACTTTAAATATCATATAATTGCAACACATGATTTAATATAAAGTACGCAATTCCTTAATAATGTTTTCAATATCATGTTATCCTGTCTTTCTCATTATCACATTTAACCAATTAAAGTCCCTTATTAGGTTTAACAGTCAGCCAAACCCCAAACAATACAAGAAATTTGACATTCCTAATATTTTCTACTCGACAATCATACAAGTAACTCAAATACAACCATCTTACCCTTACCTTAGATTTGAGATCTACAACCATGTAGGTTTTAAAAATGAAAGCAAGGGTCTCAATGGAATAAACAAATTTATAATAAAACTTTAAAGATTATTTTACTACACAATTCAAATAGGCAAGGAAGAATGAACTTACCCATTTAAAGAAAATGACTCAAGAGATAACTTTGATCAATAGAGAGAGTCTCTAATAACAATAGATTTAAAAGATTGAATGGGAATCTAAACGTGAAATAAAAATTTTGGATCTGGAAGGAGGAAGCTCTAGGAGGTTCTTTAACCCTTTAAAAATTAACATCCATTTGAGAGATGAAAAACCCTAAAAAGTTATGGGTCTTATCTACTCTAGACTACTTTAAACTATCACAAAGAATCTCACACTAATTTTAAAGATCACACTCACCTGAAAAACTAATAATTCTTATCGAGTTGCAACATTTTCAATTACAAAATTCACATGATAGTTATGCACAATTAAATATGTTCACATCAAGGCAATAGAATTACATTTTCACACAAATCACATATCCTCGTAATTAAGAAATAAAAAACTAGCACAAGAGAAAAGGGGTGTTAAAGATATTTCTACCTGTATTGTTATCCAAACCTCCAAAGTTTCTTTCAGAAAGACACATATCAGCACCACCATTTGGATTTTCATGTGGTGGTATCTTCAAGCCTCTGCCAATATTGTTATCAAAAGTTTTAAATTTTCCTTCATTAATTAACATATCAGAACGTCTACCAATAGTATTTTCATGTGGCGGTCTCCTTATGTTGCTTTCTACCTTGTCATCAAACCCACTACTCATATAATTAACTCCCTTGATAAAATCTAATTGTGTTTGTTGGTTCAAACCTTTTTCATCTATGGTTATCCCAGAATCTGGTCCATTTTCATTGTCTAAAGCACAAGCCATTGGTGGTCGAGAAGAAGGAGGGTTATTAAGAGGCATTGCCACATTAAATTGCATTAAGAGGCAAAAGCTTTATAAAAGATTAAAGAAAAAGGAAAAAAGGGAGTCCAAAAAAGAGACTAAACTAGACATGCATTAAATTAATGAATGTAAAAAGGTTGGTACACAAATTCATACGGTATGGCTTGTTTACTCGTTTCTCCTTCTGTGTGTGCAGATAGTATAAGTGTGTAAGCTTTCAGTATGTTTGAACAGTGACCTGTTTTCCATAGAGGAAAATGCTACTTGTACTAAGTAACTGCCTACAGACACGTCTGAGACATAACTGCTAATAACTGTTACGGGCGTACTTGAATTCCAAACAACGCCTCTTCGATAAGAAACTGCTATTTAGCTCCTCTCTTCGATGCCAACCGTCTTTCAACATCTCCTTTGCTCCGTCGAATCGTTTTCTCGATCAGCACATCTTCTTGACTTCACTTTGACAGTCGAACTTGTGAGTTGAACTTGCTTCATTCTCTTCGAATCTTGGTCAAACTTCTTTGACCACATTTATTATAGCCTGTTGAAAATACAGGTTAACACGGATGTGCTTGAGCTTAAGAAGCGGACGAAGGTCACAGGAGTAGTCTGAGTATTCATCCAGGAGCGACGAAGATGTATCAGGATTTGTAGAGGTTGTTTTGGTGGCCTGGAATAAAGAAGGAGATCGTAGAGTTTGTTTATGCTTGTTTGATTTGTCAGAAGTCGAAGGTTGAACATCAGAAGCCGTCGGGTTTGATGCAACCGTTGTTTGTGCCAGAGTGGAAATGGGATAGTATCTCTTTGGATTTTGTCGGAGCGTTGCCGAAGACTGTGAAGGGTTTTGATTCGATTAGGGTGATTGTTGATCGGTTGACGAAGTCGGCACATTTTGTTCCTATCAAGACCGGTATGCTTGTGGTGAGGTTGGCTGATGTAACACCCCATTTCCCAAAAACCGCAATTTAATAGATAAATCAGAGTAACATCATAAAACGGAGTATTACGCTTCTATTCATTCAAGTAATAAATAGGAAAAATTCTATTTATTTAAATCAATCCTGTCAACAATATTCACTGAAATCGCAACGGAAAAATATAACAATATTTATTCAACAATTGTTCCATCAAAGTTTGGCACTAAGGCCTCAACGTGGTTCATAATAGTAATTAAAATCAACATAACTGTTTTTCAACATAAAATCATAAACTAATA
>Ga0228711_1002485_pt1 | contig 28392 bp, 22 predicted proteins | sample MedpolnodulmetaG_2_FD_177996 | JGI IMG/M metagenome (GOLD analysis project Ga0228711, IMG submission 177996) | Root nodule microbial communities from Medicago polymorpha collected in Santa Monica, California, United States - brown nodules | ecosystem: Host-associated > Plants > Roots > Nodule... | reverse complement strand
ATATATATATATATATATATATATATTTTAAATTAAATTAAATATAAATTTTTTTAAAAAAATATAAATTTTTAAAGTTTTTTTTGATAGAATGAAATTTTAAAGTTAAAATCATAAAAATTATGGAGATTGGTTATAAAGAAAGTTGGTGACAGCTTGTGTACCCATGTGACAAAGATGGGTATCTGTACCCACAACCTTTTAAGTCGGTTAAGAATATAAGTATAACTGATGTCATAAATAATTTTTTTTTATTATTTATATATTTATTTATTTTTTAATATTTTTTACTAAGATCGAGGTTTGCTTTGATACCAGAGTTTGAGCAGAGTATGAAAGACTTTTTTCATAGACAAATTTAAAGTTTGAGCAGAGTACGGAAGACTTTTTTCATAAACAAATTTAAATTCTTTTGTCTAGTTTTTCGAGCTGTAGAGACAACCTTGCTACTGAGCTTTGTAATTTACTTAGCTCTTTTTATTCTAAGATTTCAAAATATGTTTTGGGTGGTGTTACTCTAAGGCTTTGACTCTTGAAGAGTGGTTTTTCTGTTTCTTCAAATAGATCTTTCTCAACTTCTATAAAAGAAAAGCTATTTCTTACTAAATTTCTAAATATAGGTGACTTTAGGGTAACTAAAGGTGTAAATAATTCATCAATATGAATTGTATTTTTTCCTATAAATTCTATGCTATGGTGTGAATTACTCAAAGCATAATTAATTCTATAACAGATTGTAAAATGATGATTACCCTTTTTCATAAAATTTGAGTTTTCCAACTTATAATGAATTGTAATTCTACCAAGATCTTTATCTTTTAGGGATAATCCCATTTGTAAATTTATATCAAATTTAATTTTTCCATATTTTAAATTATACTTTCCTTGTGCAATTGTTGCTTGTCTTTTGTCTAAAATCCTAGAGTCTTCTAGGGCTATTTCTATAGGTGAATCAATATTCAATACCTTTCATAAAAGTACTTTTGATTAAAATTTGAATGGTTGATATATGAATATAACCAATTTTACTTTTTTCTTTTTCAGAAAATTTCCCAATTCTTTTTTCAATTTGAGTCCTATCTATGGTAGATATGACTATAATTCCTTGACTAGTTTCAATAGGAATTGCTTCTTCTCCGGTCATTATTCCAAATTTCAAAATATTTTTTCATGAGAAAAATTCTTTGAATTTATTAAACTTTCTTTTGAAGTTTTCTTCCGCAGTTAAAGATAAATCAGCTTTTTCTATCTTATTATCTATCATGCCATCACCAAAATAGCTAGATGCTCCTTCAAAGTATGAAACCTCAGTCATATTCTATAATGTTTATCATGCCAATAATATGATATTGAAAAGTAAGATTTGAATTTAATAAAGATATATTCATACCTGATTGGTTCTTCTTTGAGATTTGATATTTTTGGTTTTGTTGTAATTAGATATAATCTTCTGAATGATTATATTTTGATTTGGGTGATCCCTTAAGAGTATTACCTCAAGGATCTAGCTCCTCCAGAGTCTTATCTCAAGAGCTACTTCTATAAAAACAAGTTTTTATAGGAACAAAATACTTAGTAGTATTGAACTTTTATATTCGTTGATTACAAATGAGCATCGAGGCTCTTATTTATAGTGAAAAAGGGCTCACAAATTGTTCACATGTCCCTTTCTCGACAACTAATAAAGATAAACACGTAAAGAAAAAGACACACAATAATGTACATAATTATCTCCTAAGTAGTCCCAATCTGACTCAGATGTGATAAGGTACCACTGTACACTTTGGTCTATTACATGACGCGTGGCTTAATGATTGATTCTTCATTGTTGTTTTATGCCGACATTTTCTTTGGACAGTTTTTTCACACATGTCCTTTGAAATATGTACCAAAATACCTACATCATTCTTCCTGTATGGCTCGTGGTAATTTTTCATGATCATTTTTTAACTGATCTATTTTTTCTTCAAAATCTTTTATCGCTTTGACATCCTTGTCTTTTGCTGGTTTTCTGGAGTCGCTGTATACGACTATTGAGGCGTCTTCATAGACTACTATGTAGTTTATCTGTTGTGTTAATCTAGAAATCTTTTGATGCATGTTTTTCATTTGATTGACATATACAGCTGGTTTCCATTCAGTGCTTTCTCTACTCATGACTTGATACTTTTTGTTTGAGATTCCAATCTTGATTAGATACAATGGTTTTGAGATAAGACCCGAGGTGATTTCATCATACCAAGGATATGTAGAGTCGATCTGAAGAAAGATCTCTTTTTCTTTGACGAACAAATTGTTGAACTTTTGTGCCAAATTTTGTAACTCGTTTGGAAGGAACTTGAGTTCTCCAAATGTTTTTCCTGGTTGTTCTTCCAGATATATGGTGTGAATTAAACCATTATGAAAGAAAGATAGACATGTGGTGCTGTCTATTCTCGGTAATATGACTGCTTTGGTACAACCAAATCTGCTAATCGGGTAGAAGCATTCAGTGGTGAATTCTTCTACATAGTTGTTTATCCATTTCCATTTGAGACTAAACTCCATATAAGTTGGATCAGTTATTTGGAAATTCTTTTGATGTTCGAGTTGACGGATTTTGTCAATTGACATCTTCTTTTTAGACTCCATTGTTGGAGATCTTTGGAGGTTTTTTGCTGTTGTAACCTCTTTGTATGAACCGTAAAGTGCTTGTTCAGCTTCTTTCATCGTTTTGTAGCCTTTGTGGCGTACATTATTGCCGATGATATGTTGTTTCACAATTGCCCATTTTCTGTAGATGCCCTTCATTGGACCGTCGAAAATGACATATGCTTCAAACTTTCCCATTTCATTGTCTACGAGATCGCTTATTTGGATGGTTGAACCATTTTTTCTTGCTTCATCTTCTTCGACTTCTTCAGCCCAGGATTTTTTGCTGTTTGAGGTTGTTTCTGAAGTTGGTGCTGAAGATTTTGACTTCTGATCTTCAGTTGTTGAACTCCAACCACTAGGTGCTATTGACTCAATGGGGATTTTTTATTCTTTTGGTGCTGTGTACTTTACATAGTAGTTGTATTTTCCAGAATCTTGACCTAGCAAGTCTCAGTTTTCGTCATCTTTAGGAACTTCATCTGAATTTGTTACCATGCTTTGTAAGCTTTTTAGTGTGATTATCATGTCCCCCTCTCGTCAGAGACCTTTTTCCTTCTAGCTTCTAAGGCAACTAGCTGCTCGTCCTTCTGCTTGATGTTGTTTTGAAGAAGTTTTATGGCTTGCTCCATTCTCTTGTTAATGTATCTGCAAAACTGTTTTGTTCAGATTTTATGTATTGAATGTATGGCTGGAATGGTTGTAACTTCATTTGCCATCTAATTAGTCTGCCTTGTCTATGGTCAACTTTAATTTTGTATTTTCAGAAACCTGTAAGATACTTGAAATCTGTTCGTAATAAAAATCTTGATGGAAGTAATTCAACTTTCCCTTTTTCTACTATTTTTACACATGCCAGAGTTTCCAGTTCCTGAATATGGTATCTGGATTCTGTATCTGTAAACGTACCAGAAATGTATTTGCATAAATGCAATTTTTCATTATCCTTTATCAGGATTTTAGAAGCACTATAATCAATGCTTTTTATAGTTTGAAGATCTTTCAATTCGATTCTTCAATTTCTCCTTTCTTATTAAGAGAAAGTTTTTCTTTACCATTAGGTAAAGCTCTCATACAACCTGCCCAGGTTGTTTGTGATGCATCTGTTTCTACAATCCGAAAATCTTTTATTGTGGGATTGTAGAGTTCACGTAACCCTTGAATTTTTTCTTTTATGGTTTTAATGATATCAAAATCAGTTTTAGTCCAGGACCAAGGAACTTTTTCTGAAATTTTCTTTTGCAAATGCTTTCTTTCTTTTGCTAAATCTTTGAAAAATCCTTCATTAGCAATATAATTTAAACATCCAAGAAATCTTTGGATTTGCTTTCTATCAGAAAGCACGTTTAGAAAAGCTTGTAATTATTCTTGGGTATGGGGTGCTAAACTTAGTTCCCCATTTTCTTTTAAGATAAGTCCAAGGTATTCTATTTCTTTTTGACAAATTTTTGATTTCTTTTCTGAAATCACAATACATTTTTCTTTGACTCTTAAAAGAACTGTTTCTACATCTTTAAGATGTTGTTCCTTACTTCCTTTTGTGAAAATAAGTATATCATCTATATATGCTAGACATGTATGAATCAAACCTTCAAAAGATTGATCCATAAATCTCTGATATATCGATGGTGCTTGTTTTAGTCTGAAAGGCAAAACATTCCATTCATAATGTTTTTGAGGTGGACATGAAAAAGGTGTTAATGGTTTTATTTCTTTAGCTAGTCTGAGTTGGTAATAACCAGACTTTGCATCCAAGGAAGAAAACCAGTTACATCCTTTTATTTTTTCTAAAATAAAATCTTTTCTTGGTAACTTATAAGAGTCTCCAACTGTTGCTAGATTAAGCTTCTTATAATTGATCACCATTCTCCTCTTACCCCTTTTTATCTCGTTGTGATTTTCAACATAAAAGGCTGGTGCAGAGTGCGAGCTTGATGAAAGTCTAATAAGATCCTTATCAAGTAAATCTTTACATTCTTGTTGAAATTCTTCAACATCTCTAATAGAATATGGAATTCTATTTGGAACATTTATTTCATCATCATGGTTTTTAAGTTTAATAACTATTAATTCGTGCTTAGTGTTCTTAAGACTGTCTAGAGGGTTATCTGAACATACTTCATCTAATCTTTCTTCCCATATAATTCTTAATTCTTTAAGGTTTCCCTTAACAAGATTTAGGATCTCGTTTCTAATAACTATTTTGGTGGTTACTATTTTACTATTTTTAGGGTTTCCTAAGTCTTTCCAATGAAGTGATATAGTATCTCTTCTTTGAGTAAATGGTTCATATAACTTTAAAAAGTTATTTCCTATGATTAAATCTAGTCCTGAATCATGTAGGTAAATTGTTGGAATGAAAAACTTAGATCCTTCAATTTCTATAGAAGCATCTCTAAGGTGAAACCATATCTGATGTTTCAGTTTGTCTGCAACTATGATTTCCTTTGGTTTTGCTAATCTTTCCCAATTACTAGAGATAGATTTTTTACCAAAACAAAGAGTTGCACCTGTGTCTATATAGGCCAGGAGTTTCTTATTTCCTAACACTATTTTTATGAATGTAGCACTTAGATTGCCTCTATCAAGTATTTTCTTCGACATCTGAATCTGTTTCAGTACAATATTCATAAAGTTCGTCATTAGAACCAATGTCTGATTCTATAGGTTCATATCCTAAAGCATATATAGCATAGTGACCTTCTTCATGACATAGCCAACATGTGCATAATTTTTTTGTCTCTTGGGCATATTTTTCTTTTAGGATAAGGTGGTTTTTTTTTCTGAAGAATTTTTTATCTCCTTTCTTGAATTTGTTAGAAGGAATTTTCTTAAACCTCTTTTTCTTAGAATGATGTTTCTATGTTTTTCTTTTTCTAGAATTAAGGTTACATCCATAGTTTTCTACTTTGTCTTGTAATTTGTTACAACAAAGAGATACTTGAGCTTCTTTTTTGGCTATTTTTTGGCTACATTTCTCCATAAGCCAGATCTTTAGGGATATTATTCTTCCTCCAAGAGTATTATCTACTTTTCCTTCTGTGAGGGCTGCGGCAAAATATAGCTTCGCCTGTTCTGATACTTTTTATGGTAACTTGTCATAGAAAATTCTATCAAGTTTCTAGAGTTTCTGGTATTATTTTCTATGTTATAATAATAGTTTTGGAATTCACAAATAAAGTTATCTACATAACACATATTGCAAATTTTTAGATTGGTTATCTTCCAAAGGTTCTGTTCGGAAAATGCTACTTTTGATTGGATGGTATCTTTCCATCCCTTGAATTCTTTAACTAATAGACCATATAACCAGTATGTTACTAAGGATCCAGTTACGGGTATGGTTGCCATAACTTCTGAAGGTAGAGTTGAAATGTATTTAAATGCATTTCCTCTAGTTTTATATTGCAGATAGTTGAAAGTATCAGTAGCACTCAAATTTCTAAGATCTTCATTTAATTGGACTAATACATTATTTGTATTATACCAATCTCTTAAATCTTTTGCAGTGTCTATACTACAATCTGTATCTAAAATTGCTTGTCCTTGAAAAAGATATTGTGAAGGCTCATAGTAATGAGGTATTTTTTGTAATTTTTTGTTTTGTGAATTCTTTTTCAAAGTCTGCAGATCTTTTAGTTCCTGAAGTTTCAGCCTCTTCTATTTTTACATAATGAGGGTTTTCATTATCGTTTTCATTAGCTTCTTCTGAACTAAAGTCATAGATAATCTAATTATTATCTTCTGGGTTGTCATCAAAGGTTTCTTGACCTTTACTACTAATATCTAAAGAAACCATATGTCTTTCTAGATTTTTTTACTTGCTTATTAAGGGCTTCTTCTATATCATCCATCAAAAGAAACTAGATGGAGGTCTAATAGTTAATTGTTTAGATTCAGAAGTTACCTTAGGTTCAAAAACTTTTTCTTGAATTTTAATTATTTCTGGTGTTTTTTCTGGGATAACTATTTGTTTTCCCTTATCTTCCCCCCGGTAAGAAATTGAGATAACTCATCCAGGGTTAAATATCTTTCTTTATTTTCTAAGAGTTTCAAAATACCTTCTTGAATTTCATCCATCCTTTGATGAAATTTTTTATAACAACAATTCTTGATTATGTAGGCTAACATACAAGCTATATTGTTGAGTTGTTGATTTTCTGTATGAAAAAGGTGAGGATATCTATGTGTTTCATCTTCTTTATCACAAACAAAATTTTCTTCACAAAAATTCCATGTTTCATGAGGTATATACTTTTTTTCTTCAAACTGCAAAGTTTTTATATAGGACGTTTGTTTTTCTATCCTGTATTTTAGATCAGAAAAGTCATCTAAAACCTTCTGTGTTTTATTTGTTATACTTCCTTCGGTCATCTTGCTAAAACATAGATTATAAATTTATTTTTAAATTTATCTAGCTAGTTTTTGAAGTCTTTCTTTAAAACTTTCGGCTTGCTTTATGTATTGTGAAAAAAGTTGGTAATCAAAATCTACTTTAAAAAAGTAATTAGCTTATTCTTCACACCATTTAATTTGTGCTTTTACTAAACCAATTTGTTGATAATTAGTACGTAAAATACAGGAGAAGGAATAATTCTTCCCGTAGGATTTCTAATCCAATTCATGATTTTTCTTGACTTTTTAAGCCAGTTGATTGAAAAAGCTGATTTTAAACGTTTTTGTCTTTTTTAATAAAGTTAATCCACATGGATGGTTGGATGTGTGACAGGTAATGATGGGTAACAACACTTCCGCTGCTTTAACAATGACGACGATAGAGCGCTCAACTAACACGATTGTACGTATTTATACATATAAGCTTTGTTATAGAGCTTACGAACATGTGATGAACTTTTTTTTTATAAGTTCTTATGCTAGTAGATAAGAACATGTTTGGATAAACAACTTATTTGTAGCTTATAACACAATAAATGCTTATGTACATGCTTGCATAAGCTATATTTTTATAGCAAAAGATAAAATAACGTTAAATTGTTTTTGTAAATACTATAAGTTGTTTTACTAAGCTATATTGGAGAATTTATGAAAATAAGTTGAAAAGAGCTTATGAAAATATTCATAAACTGTTGTCATAATTCTCCCAAAAAAGTGTCACAAAACTTATGCGAGTAGATAAGCTCAAATAAGCCAATTGAAACAGTCCCTTGTTATACCGTTGTAATTGTGTTTATTAATTGAAAGATGCTTGAAGAATGGTTGAAAATGCTGTCAAGGAAGGACAGTGAAATGGTTTGTAAGGCTCATTGAAGAAGAGTAAGGAAATTTTCACAAGGTAAAACTGTCTATAGCATAATGTTTAAATTCATAAGCATTATTTCGTCATTTTACTTTTTTACAGGAGAGTATCTGTTTCCATGAGATAATGTACGGTTGATTCTAACTTGGAGAATTTTTACACGTAACGATTATCCCCAAATTTTCGGTTTAAGGTATGTTGCAATAACAATTTTTGTGGTTTGTGTTGTTACACTCTCTGTGAAGTTAATTGAATCTGTAATTGCGAACAAATATATATGATTATTTATGATTTTTATAAACATTTTCAAACCATAGTTTAGGAGGTTATTTGAAGCAATCTAATCTCACTCATAATATTTTTTTGCAACTCATGATTGAATTCAATTAAATCATCCTAATTGTTAATATCAGTGTAATTGGTTCAATATAACACATGTGAGAATCATTCACTCAAATCTCGTTTATCATATGTTTAGTTCTGCAGCGCGTTCGCCAATGTCACGTTGAAAAACAAAATGACGAGGAAGCTTAGTTAATAGTTATAGAGCTTCAGTGAAATCGCGGTAGAAGCGGGTCTAGGATGCGAGATTGAAGACTCGAATGTGAATTCAAACATATGGTTAGTCAGTTTTGGAAAACGTTGATGTTGAAAACTATGTTATGCTTATAAATTATGTTATCCAGTAGTTCTGTTTTTAGTTTTTGTGAAAAAATAGAAAGTGGTTCAATTTGTGGTGGCCATTACTATATGGAAGAAAATTTAGAATTGTAGCCCACAATTTCAGTTTTGGTATAAAATGGTTGTTTTGCAATATTCTGTTTACAGCTTATTGTATTAAACAAGTGAGTTTATAACCTGCTGTAGCAAGTCAAACCTGCGGTGCACGTACGAAGTTGTGCACCCTTGTTTCCACCTATTCTGTGACCTGGTTTCATGAAAAGGATACCATTTTTGTTTGAATGAATAGGTTAATCGGTCCTTGACATTGTGAGCATCAATCAAAATTGTCTCTGAGTTTTACAAATCGGCAAATGCATTCCTAAAACTGTAATGCGTTAGTCAAAATGGTCCTTCTGTTACTTTCCGTTGTTAGAGGTTATGACGTGACTCTTTGAATGGACATGTGACCTTTAACAGGATCACACTTCAATAGAAATTTATGTGGCACATTAAATTCATCCATTTCACGCCAATTCCAAGTTTGCCACCTCAGGATTCAAAAACATAAAATAATTTTTACCACATAAATTTTATGTACTGTTTAGTTGCTCGTGGTGTAGAATTGATTTTGGATCCACGTGGAAGGCCATATGTTTATTTAATGTGTCACATCATAACCTATAATCGCAGAAGATAATGGATTGACTGTTTTGGCTGACAAGTTACTGTTTAAGAGATGTATTTGCCAAATTCATGGACTATTTTTGAGTTTTGACCGATACTCACAATTTCGAGGATCAATTTGCCTATTTTACTTTTATTGTTTATAATTCATTGATTGTTTTATAATTAACTTGATTAACCATTTTATATTTAACTAGATGAGGTTGATTTTGATGTAAAAAATGAATGATTCAAAGTTATAGTTTTTAAAAGAATTAGACAACTGGTATTATTTTAACTGTTGTCAATGGAAAATTTGAATACAGGAATGGTTCTCTTAGATGTGAGAGGATACAAGTTGACTTAATGTAATAAAAAAGAGAAGGAAGGGACAAAAAGTTAAAAGTGATGACTAGTAACTGATAACCTTATTAAATGGTGAAATATCTCTACAATCTCTTAGTGTGTATACGACATAATTAAATAAAACAACATTTGTTATTTGAATGGTAGCAGTCTTCAGAACCATTACCTGTGGTTCGTGAGACGGTTGATCATATACTATTAATCTCCCTAATGAATTTCAGCAACTGTGCATATTTGTTCTCTGTTTTGTTCATTTTGTTTTGCTATTTTCTAAATGTTAGTATTGGTATAAACACCATCACATCATCTCAATTTATCAAAGACCCTGAAGCTCTAACCTCCAAAGATGGTAACTTCACCTTTGGATTCTTTAGTCCTAAAAATTCTACAAATCGCTATGTTGGAATTTGGTGGAAGTCTCAATCTACAATCATATGGGTGGCAAACAGAAACCAACCATTGAATGATACTAATGGGATTGTCACAATATCTGAAGATGGAAATCTTGTCGTATTAAATGGACAGAAACAAGTCATTTGGTCATCAAATGTTTCCAACATAGAATCCAATACCACTTCCCAGTTTTCAGACTATGGCAACCTTGTCCTTTTGGAGAGCACAACAGGAAATATGTTATGGCAGAGTATTCAGCAACCTACAGATACATTACTGCCTGGTATGAAACTTTCTGTCAACAAAAGAACAGGTAAGAGTGTAAAAATTAAATCATGGAAAAATCCTTCTGACCCATCCATTGGAAACTTCTCTTCTAGTACTATTGAACGCCAACAGATACACGAAGTGTTCATTTGGAATGAAACTCGAACATCCTGGCGCAGTGGTCCCTGGAATGGTGGTGTCTTCACTGGGATACAGGCAATGGCAATGGCATATTTTTTTGATTTTCAAGTTGGAGATGATGGAGAAGGGAGTACTAGTATATATTACACTACAAAAAATGATGTGGGATTAGTTATCTATCAGTTGAATTCACAAGGAATATTAGAAGAAAAACGGTGGGATGATGAGAAGAAAGAAGTTCATGTTACATGGACAAGCCGAGATTCAGAGTGTGATGTTTATGGTATATGCGGGACATTTGCAACCTGTAGTTCATTAACCTCACCAATATGCAGCTGTTTGAAAGGATTTGAACCCAAAACTATACCTGAATGGCAAATAAACAACTGGTCTGGCGGGTGTGTTAGGAAGACACCTTTGCAGTGCGAAAGGGTCAACAATAAAACCACTAGTACAAAGGAAGACGGGTTTTTGAAATTGCAGACGATTAAAGTTCCAGATTTTGCTGAAGGTTTAATCGTTACACCTGACAGATGCAGAAGCCTATGCTTGAAGAATTGCTCTTGCCTTGCATATTCTCATGATGATGGGATTGGCTGTATGCTGTGGACTGGAAATTTACTTGACATACAACAGCTTGAAAAGGGAGGACTTGATCTATATGTTCGTATAGCCCATGAAGAACCTGGTATGCTCTAGCATTAACTTGATTTTATCTCTTACGAGTTAAGACTCGATTAAATTTCTTATATTTTAAAATTTCAATAGATACAGATAAAAGGAGAAACAAGACAATCATCATTTTAAGTACAGTGATAGTTGGCTCTATCATAATTCTTATTTGTGCATATATCATGTGGAGAAGGACAGAAAACCACCCAGGTAATATACCACTTTCGTGTATTCAACTTGAGTCATAAAACTTACTTTCTATAAATGAGGAACTATACTTAAACTATGTGTTTTCACTGCAGCTAAACTGTGGCTTTTTACTAAATTAGCAAGGAAAAAGAACAACAACGCTTTCCAACAATTTAATATAGGTGGATCACCAAATGTTTCTCCTAGTGACAACGTAATTGGAGAAATGTCCCAAGTTAAACTGCAAGAGCTATTAATATTTGATTTTGAGAAACTTGCGACTGCCACTAACAACTTCCACTTGTCCAACAAACTTGGACAGGGTGGTTTTGGTACAGTATACAAGGTACCTTAAATGCAACAATTATAAATATTTTAAAGCCATTGTCTATAGTTGTTGTCACATGATATTTTATAACCATTGTTTATAGCTGTTGTAACATAATATTTTCTTCTAGGGGAAACTGCAAGATGGTCGAGAAATAGCAGTTAAAAGACTTTCTAGAGCATCTGGACAAGGGTTGGAGGAATTCATGAATGAAGTAGTGGTCCTTTGTAAGCTTCAACACCGTAATCTTGTAAAACTTCTTGGCTGTTGTACTGATGGTGATGAAAAGATGCTGATGTATGAGTACATGCCAAACAAAAGTTTGGATGCATTCATCTTTGGTTAGTTCTTTGAATCCCCCTTTAACACTTTCTTGTATAAAATATTGAAGAATAAGTAATCGTTTCACTGCCAGTGAGTTTTCCTTGAAGCATGCTTATTGACTGATTTTGATGACTTCCCTTCATAATTTAATATATGTTTAAAATAATATAATACTACCCTTATTTTTTAGATCCATCAAAAAATAAACTCTTAGATTGGAGGTCACGGTATAACATTATAGAAGGAATAGCTCGAGGGTTGTTATATCTTCACAGAGATTCCAGGCTAAGAATTATTCATAGAGATTTGAAGGCAAGTAATGTCTTGTTAGACGAGGAGCTGAATCCAAAAATATCAGACTTTGGTATGGCTAGAATCTTTGGAGGGGGAGACGATCAGGTCAATACTTCAAGAATTGTCGGAACTTAGTAAGTGTGCCTGCCAAAACTTTTACTTTAGCAGTAATAACTGAAAGAATAAACTTTTACTTGTCAACGCAGTGGCTATATGTCTCCTGAATATGCAATGCAAGGATTATTTTCTGAGAAAACAGATGTTTTTAGCTTTGGTGTTTTGATACTAGAGATTGTTACCGGGAGAAGAAACTCAAGTTTTTACGAGGATGAGCATAATCTGAGCCTTTTAGGATATGTAAGCCTCAACATACAATTTTTAGCTTAATTATGTAATGTTTTTTTTCTTATGTTGTACCATTCAAATGTCTGATTATCTCTTTCCTTTTTCTTTTATCTCAATTAGGCTTGGATACAATGGAGGGAAGACAATATCTTATCTCTAATAGATCAAGGAATACATGATCCTAGTCATCATCGTTGCATTTTAAGGTACATACACATAGGACTTTTGTGTGTACAAGAAATTGCTGTAGATAGGCCCACTATGGCTGCAGTAATTTCTATGCTGAACAGTGAAGGTGTATTACTTGCTCCCAGTAAACCTGCATTCATCCTGAGGCAGAATATGTTGAATTCAAACTGGCGTGAAGAATGTCAAAGTGTTAGTTCCAACAATAATGTCACCATGACAGAAACATGTGGCAGATAGTACACTAAGGCTCCAACAAATGTTTTTGAGGTCAATGCTAGCAAAAGAAAAGTCAAGCATAATAAAACATGGAAAATGTTGTATGTTGATAATAGTAAAGAAGGGTATGTGGGAAAACAAAAATTTATATCCCACGTAGGTGGATGTGTCCACAACCACCAAAATATACCAATTACCAGTTTAATGTGTCCATACAAAATTGAAGAGATTAAATACATTAGTTTTATGTTGATATCTTGTGAGAATTCATTATTTTACTGTCTTATTTCATTTTTTATTATAAGCATGCCACCTTATATCATTAATTTTAAGATTCATATTGGATGCATGTGCAAAGTAACTTTAGAGTAAAAATGCACTCTGGTTAAACTCTTTTAAAAAATAAATAATTCAATTGATTATTTTTGGTGTAAACTAGACACGCTCATCGCACAACTACATAGATTAACTTTTCGAGCCTAGGAGAATTATATAATAAACAATAAAAATCTTTTTAGAGAAATTTAACATTCTTGTATTTTCAGGGTTGGATTGAAAACCATCTAATTAAGTTTGAAGAGATTAAAATCATCTTATCTTAGCGCTGTTGAATAACTAATTGATCTAAATTCTATTTGAAAAAAATGATACTAATTAATTATGGATTAATATCTCAAATAGCCCTTGCAATTTTGACGAGGTTTGGAAATAACCTTATAAAAATAAAAAAATGCAGATTCTACTCCTATAATTTTAGATTCTTCGTAATGAATTAGTGGGTAGATTCGAAATCTTTTCTCCTCGACTCTTTGTTACTTCCATAGTAAAAAACCACCTTCTCACTTTTATTGGAACTAGAGGATCTAGTAACATATCGACTATCATTATGATTTGTGTTTGTGTAAAAACACTTATTAGAAGAAACAAATGTAGAGAACTGTTAAAAACACTCTTTTCTACCACTCTCCCTACTCATCCATTGAGTGAAACCCACGTGAGTCCATTTCCAAAATATGGTATCCACATGAGTTTCATCCAATAAAAGAACGAGTGTTACAATAAATGTTAATAAGAGTGCGTCCATAACACTCTCAACAAAAATATTCCAAATACAACTCCAAAGGCTTGGTCTAGTGGTAAAAAGACAGGTGTTGAATCCGAGAGAACTCGGGTTCGAGCCCCTCTAATGCCTTTGGAGGGAGGTATCTGTAAATACTCTTGTATGTGCTAAAAAAATTTCATCAAAAAGAAAATAAATTCCAAATTAGGATTTGTGCTAGTCCAAAAGTGCAGGAATAATTCAACATAAAAGAATGGGAAGTTTCTAAAAAACTTTAGGGATGTATTGACTTGTAAAGTAAAATATTCATGTCATTATTTCTATAAATGATTTTAAAAAAATATATTCATGTCATTATTTCTATAAATGATTTTAAAAAAATAAATACAATAGATAAGTGTCTCTCATTGTCTGAAAATTACTAATCAAAGCCAACTGGAAACTTTTTTTAACAGACCAAATCAACTGCTACCTAACGGCCAACGGACATTGATAAATATTCAAATGAAAAACAATATTTTCCTTTGGTGGATACGATATTTTTATATAGTTATTAAAAACAATATTGATGATAAAACACTTACCACGATAACAACATAAACCAATATATACCCTAAAAAAAAACAATATATTTGACAATCTTCCATAGTATTGCATTTATTTATATTTCACCGTCCAAGATTCAAGAAAACTAAATACAATATTTTACTTTGATAGTCAATGTAAATCTATAATCTATTGTAATTAGACAATAAGATATATTTTGGTATCAATGTCTTAAAACACGTACCATGCGATATCAATGTAAATTAAGATATATTTTGCATCTATCATAGTTGTAGTTTAATCATGCATTCAAAGCATTCAAATAAGACTTAAATATAAACACACAAACACTAGATCGTGTGCGATGAAGGTTAGGAGGATGATGATATTTTAGCAAATTATACTCCAATGGTATCTTAACATAATTTGTTCTTTAACTTTTCTCTGGTTATTTTGGTCGTTTTAGATATGAATTTTCAAGTTTTAAATCCAAGATTTTATTTTTCTGCGAGCTCTCAGTCTTCAATAGCTCTCAGTCTTCAAATCTATAGTTCTTCACCCATATTTACATATAAATATTGGATTTGAAGCTTGAAAATATATATGCAAACGAAGCAAAAGAACCAAAGACGTGAAAAAAGAAAAAGAAAGAAATTGTTATATGAAATTAAGTTAAATGACTTTTAGAATTTAGAATAATTTTGACAAAAAGTAATTATTCAATTTTCTTTTGGCAACATTGAATGTGTGAAAGTTTTTCCTCTAAAAAAAGGAATTACAATTCCGATAGTGCAAGGTGTGAAATAAATGACTCTTTATTTATTTTTTTTGATCAAGGGGAAAATATACGACTCTTTATTTTTAATACAAAAACAAAGAAAGATTTGTTTTTTTATACTTCTATTATTGCTTAAAAATATAATATATAATTGTAATTACAGTTTAATTATTCATTCAAAATTTAATAAGTTAGAATGTTTTAGAATTTTTTTGACCAAAAATTAGAATTGTTGAGATAAATAAATTCAATTAATAATTTATCTATCAAAAGAAAAAAGAGATTCTTCTTTGTGTGCAAACGAGATATCTAAGTGTACTTGCATTATTAAGTCATATAGAACCATAGATGAAAATTGAACTCAATACTGTTGATTGTATATTTTTAAAACTAAACTCAAGATCTTAAGTTAAGCTTGAAGAAACCTATATAGAAAAATAAATTTAAATTATTGTTTTGTTTTGCTCGAAAATTATTAGTTATTCCGATCGTAATCTTACTCCCTCTGACCTCTACCCATGCTGCACTACCTCAAGCAATGGTTATCTTCTCATAATGCCAGCATCATTGCCACTGGTGTATGGTTGTCTTGGAGAAATTGAAACTCTAGTTGAAAATTCTCAATGTTTGGTGTGGCTATAGTGATAATCTATTAGCTTAACTTTATATAGACATCTTGTTTGCAGTTTTTTTTTTAGTCTTGTGCTTTCAAATTGTCAAAACAATTATGTAACTGATATATTTAATATTATATTAATTGCATTAGAACAATGCTTCCATGAGAAGATAGAAAAAATGAATTGTACTGTAAGGTTAATTTTCATGAAAAAGCATAAACAACTCCTAAACTTCCTTCCTTTGAAATAAAAGCTTACGGTGATTATAATGGTTATGTAGATAAAAAGACACAGTAGAATAATAATGAATGAGAAGTTTTTTTAAGCTTTTCTAGATGTGCCTATGTGAAGCAAGTTTCAAATTCAAAGATATATAGATAGATACATAGATAGATAGATAAGATATTTCTATATATAAGTTAAGTTTGATTGAAATATTACACTGAGATTGGTCCAATAAACATAACTTAGTTGACAAGAAACTTGCAAGAATCGATGTTCGATCCCCAAAGTTTCACTTATTTATCTTAAGGGTGAATTTCTAACTCAACTTTCTTAAAAAAGAAAAGAAAGAAATACTACCTTGGCTCTTGAGAATTCAAATAAAATGTTCTCACGGTTAAATCACTAAGCCGTAACAACAGTGGAGACAAAAATGTACATAATCTTATTATGTTATTCTTTCATTAAAAAAAAAAAAAAATCCACCTGGCACCAACTTTTCAGACTGTATGTAGGTGTGTCTAGTGTCTGACATCTTGGTGTTCAACTTTAAAATTTGATTAAATTATCACCGCTGTCGTGTGTGTTAGTGTCCAGTGCTTCAATAGTTCAAAAACTTTCTCGACCAAAACCCTCAATCAAAACATACACTAGAGTCCTGCATTAGTTGGCGAGTTTCTATTTCGTATACCTGTCTATTGGTCTCTGAAAATACTGTTTCTTAAGGATGTTACAAGGATATTTATATAATTCCTGTTATTCATTTCAATTTCAGTTGCCATGTTTCTGATTTTTCAAGCCTTTGCAATTTTGTTTCTATCGTTATTTTTGTGTGGCTTCCATCTTTGATGTGCAATATCGAAAGGGAATGGAGGCATAACATAGGTATTTTGGTTCCGGGATGCGCTCAAATTTATATGGGACTATGCATTAGTTTTAAGGTTAATTGCAAAGTTATGATTGTAAATACTGCTGTTTCTGGCGTTTAACACTTGACTGCAATCACTGCATGGAAATGGAATGAATTTTCTATATTTTTAGCTATATTGTTGATTGGTAAATGATCATATGCCACAGTGTTTAGGAAGTTATCATCAACATTTTCGTGCCAATGAAGTTCTGGAGAATGGTTGACTAAACAACTCAGTTTTTTCATGTCTTCCGCGCGCAATAGGCCTTTAAAGCAACCTAACCTCAATCATATGCATTCAAATTGGGGCCAAGTTCATAATAGAAGCAAATTGGGAATTATGGTCCACTATTGAAGAAGTGAGTTCTCAAATAACAAAAACTCTTGTAACCTTCTGTGACAAGTCAAACTGGTGGTGCACTGCACCCTAGTCTCAACCTATTTGGTGACCTGGTTTCATGAAAATGGTACTTCTTTTATCGTTTCTAAAATCATTGACTTTTTATCATTAAATTTATTAACTATTTAATATTAAATTAGATGAGGTTGCTTTTGATGTAAAAAAATGAATAAATCAAAGTATTTATTTTAAGAATAATTAGACATGTGAAATTATTTTATCAATTATGTGAGGCACACACATCATCATTAACATCATTGCTTGTGGTTCATGAGACTGTGGACTTTAAAAAAGAAGTATCCAATCTTATTAAATAAGACAGTGTGACTGTTTTATCTATCATAGTGTAACTGTTGATCAAATTAATACTATTCATCTCCATAATGAATTTCAGCTATTGTGCATATTTGTTCTCTGTTATATTCATTTTGTGTTGCTATTTGCTACATGTTAGTATTGGTATAGACACCATAACATCATCTCAATTTATCAAAGACCCTGAAACTCTAATCTCCAAAGACGGTAATTTCACCTTTGGATTCTTTAGCCCTAAAAATTCTACAAAACGCTACGTTGGAATTTGGTGGATGTCTCGTTCTATAGTCGTATGGGTGGCTAACAGAAACCAACCGCTGAATGTTTCTAATGGGATTGTCACACTATCTGAAGATGGAAATCTTGTCGTATTAAATGGACAGAAACAAGTCATTTGCCCATCAAATGTTTCCAACATAGCAACAAATACAAGTTCTCAGTTTTCAGACTTTGGTAACCTTGTCCTTTTGGAGATTACAACTGGAAACATTTTATGGCAAAGTATTCAGCAACCTTCAGATACATTACAGCCTCGTATGAAACTATCGATCAACAAAATAACAAACAGGTAAGAGTGTAAAACTCAAATCATGGAAAAGCCCTTCTGATCCATCCATTGGTAACTTTTCTTGTAGTACTGTTGAACGCCTACATATAATTGAAGTGTTCATTTGGAATGAAACTCGAATATACTGGCATAGTGGGCCTTGGAATGGGGGGGTCTTCACTGGGATACAAACAATGACAGCTGCATATTTTGTTAGTTTTCAAGGAGGAAACGACGGAGAAGGGAATATTAATATATACTATACGGTGGAAAATGATGAGGACTTTGTGATCTATCACCTGAATTCACAAGGAAAATTAGAAGCAACACGGTGGGATGACGAGAAGAAAGAAGTTATTGTTATATGGACAAGCCAAGACTCAGAGTGTGATGCTTATGGTATATGTGGGGCATTTGCAAGCTGAGTTCATTGTTCTCACCATTATGTATCTGTCTGAGAGGATTTGAACCTAGAAACGTACAAGAATGGAATAGACATAACTGGACCGGTGGGTGTGTTAGGAGAACTCCTTTGCAGTGTGATAGGGTTAACAATCAAACCTCAAGGAGAAAGGAAGATGCTTTTTTGAAACAAAAGATGGTGAAAGTACCAGCTTTTGCTGAAGCTTTAGCTGTTACACCAGACATATGCAGACGCCTATGCTTGGCGAATTGTTCTTGCCTTGCATATTCCCATGATTCCGTGATTGGCTGTATGTCATGGACAGGGAAACTACTTGACATACAACAACTCCAAAGTGGAGGACTTGATCTATATGTCCGCATAGCCTATGCAGAACTCGGTATGCTCTATGTGTTGTATGTTAAGCCATTTGAAACATAGTCATTAACTTTTTACTGTTTCATAGGTGTTAGGATTTGTATTGAATTTATTATATTTTAAATTTTAATTTTTCATATATACAGATCGAGGGAGAAACAAGACACTCATCATTGTAAGTACAGTCATAATTGGAACTCTACTAATTGCTATTTGTGCATATATCTTGTGGAGGAGGACGAAAAATCACCCGGGTAACTTACTATTTTCGTATATTCAACTTGAGCCATAAACTTTACTTTCTGTTAATGAGGAACTAAGCTCAAATTATTTGTTTCCACTGCAGCTAAACTGTGGCTCTTTACTAAATCGGTCACGAAAAAGAACAATAAAGCTTTCCAACTATTTAATAAAGGTGGATCACCAGAAGTTTGTTCTAGCGACGATGTAATTGGAGAAATGTCCCAACTTAAACTACAAGAGATATTAATATTTGATTTTGAAAAGATTGCAACTGCCACTAACAGCTTCCACTTGTCCAATAAACTTGGCCAGGGTGGTTTTGGTATAGTATACAAGGTACCTTAAATGCAAAAAAGTTATACTACATTCGTCCCTATTTATAAGACCCTTTTGCAAAAAATGATTGTCCCTTTTTATAAGACTCTTCTAAAATATCAAGGTGCATTAATTAATTTTTCACAAATTAATTGCAGAGAATTAAAGGTCATTTATTTATCTCTCTAGTAATTGAAGGATAATCTTGGAAAAAGAATCTACATTATTGACAAATTTAATGCAAAAACAAAATTTCTTAATTCTTGTGCTTTTATCAAAAGGGTCTTATATATAGGGACGAATGTAGTATTATTTTAAAACCATCGTATAGTAGTTGTCTCATGTTTTATTGTAGGGGAAACTGCAAGATGGCCAGGAAATAGCAGTTAAAAGACTTTCTAGAGCATCTGGCCAAGGGCTAGAGAATTCATGAATGAAGTAGTGGTCCTTTGTAAGCTTCAACACCGAAATCTTGTAAGACTTCTTGGCTGCTGTACTGATGGCGATGAAAAGATGTTGATGTATGAGTACATGCCAAACAAAAGTTTGGATGCATTCATCTTTGGTTAGTTCTTTGAAGCCCCCTTTGACAATTTCTCATATACAATGTCTTACTTTTATTTTTCACTTTATTTTAGCTTGTATACAATATATTTAATAATAAACAATTATTTCACTGACAGTGATGTTTTTGGAAGATAATGATTTTGATGACTTTACTTTATATCTTGATATCATGTTCAAAATATTATACATCAAAAAATAAGCTCCTGGATTGGAGGACACGATATAGGATAATCGAAGGAGTAGCTTGGGGATTGCTATATCTTCACAGAGATTCCAGACTAAGAATTATTCATAGAGATTTGAAGGCAAGTAATGTCTTGTTAGATGAGGAGCTGAATCCAAAAATATCAGACTTTGGTATGGCTAGAATCTTTGGAGGGGGAGAAGATTAGGCTAATACTTGCAGGATTGTTGGAACTTAGTAAGTGTGCCTTCCTTATTCAATATTTTAATAGTAATAACTGGAGAGTAATTTTTTATATTTTAATGCAGTGGCTATATGTCTCCGGAATATGCAATGCAAGGATTATTTTCAGAGAAATCAGATGTTTTTAGTTTTGGTGTTTTGGCCTTAACAAACCATTGATGTTTTTATCTCGTTGACACAACATTGGAGTGTCTGATCATTTGTTTTATTTTTTCTTTTATCTCATTTAGGTGTGGATGCAATGGAGGGGAGGCAATATTTTATCTCTAATAGATCAAGGAATATATGATCCTAGCCATCATGATTACATTTTAAGGTACATACAGATAGGACTTTTGTGCGTACAAGAACATGCTGTAGATATATAGGCCCACTATGGCTGCGGTAATTTCCATGCTTAACAACGATGCTGCATTAGTTTCTCGTCCGAGTAAACCTGCATTCATCCTGATGAAGAATATGTTGAATTCAAAGTGGCATGAAGAATATCAAAGTGTTGGTTCCATCAACAATGTCAGTATTACAGAAATCTGTGGCAGATAGCACACTAAGGGCTTTAAGAAATGTTTTTAATGTCAATGGATATGTGGTCAATGCTAGAAACTTTGTAATTGATATGATTTGTGGGATAAGAAAATCTAGTAGAACAAAAGATGCGTTATGCATTTTCGTTGGTTGCCTCTTTTCTTATTGATACAATATTTGCAGACTGCGTTGGTTGTGGATAGTTTGTATGTTGATGTCTCCACAACTTCCAAAAGATTAACAATTACCACTTTAAAGAGCTATTTTGAACATTGTCTATATCTTTTTGTTGAAGTAAACAAAGCAATTCAATTGAATATTAATTAATAGTCTGAATTCTTTTGAACAGAAAATATTAGTAATTCATTGTTAATACTTAATAAGGTTATTAGGTAGATTCAAAACCACATTATTTTATTTCTTCAACCTCTATGTTCCTCCTTTAATAAATAAATACAATAGACATGTGTCTAAAAATTACTAATCTGAACCAACTTGAAATTTTTGGAAGATATCAAATTCATTGCTAGCCTAGTAATAGTTAGTTAGTTCGGCAATAGGAATCACGGCTGTCAATATTGTTGATTTTCTACTATTTTTATGCTATTACTGACCACTATTCTGTTTATAGCTATTCATATTGATTTAGTGGGTTTGCAAATAACAAAACTCTTATAACCTGTTATAGCAAGTCAAACTGATGGTGTACGGATACACCGTATCTGAAGTATCGCACCCTAGTCTCCACCTATTGGGTGACCTGGTTTCATGAAAATGACGTGGCTTTTATATTTTATAAAATCATTGACTATTTATGAATAAATTGATTAACTATTGTATATTAAACTAGATGAGGTTACCTGTGATGTATAAAATGAATGATTCAAAGATATAGTTTTACAAACCATTAGATAACTAGTCCAATATTGTTTTATCAGTTACTTGATACACCTGCCTAAGGAAAATTTGAATGTAGAAATGATTCTGATAGATGTGAGATCATACAAGTTGAATTAATATCATAATAAAAAGAGGGAAGGAAAGAATATAGAAGTGATAACCTTATTAAATCGTAAAATGTCTCTACAAGCTTTTAGCGTGCGACATCATTAAATCAAACAACCTTTTTTATTTGAAATGGTAGCAATCTTCAGAATCATTACTTATGGTTTGTGAGACTGTTAACATAAAGAAGGAACTAGGATGTTTCAAATCTTAATGGATAAGAAAGAGTGGCTGTTGATGCATCATACTGTAACTGTTGAACATATACTCTACATCTAATGGGTTTCTGCAGCGGCGCAAATTTGTTTTCTGTTTTGTTCATTGTGTTTTTGTATTTGCTACATGTTAGTATCGGTATAGACACCATCACATCATCCCAATTCATCAAGGACCCTGAAACTCTAATCTCCAAAGATGGTAACTTCACCTTGGGATTCTTTAGCCCTAAAATTTTTGAATTTGGTGGAAGTCTCAATGTACAATCATATGGGTGGCTAACAGAAACAAACCACTGAGTGATTCTAATGGGATTATCTCAATATCTGAGGATGGAAATCTTGTGGTATTTAGTGGACAAAAACAAGTCATTTGGTCATCAAATTTTTCTAACACAACGTCAAATACTACTTCTGCCCTGTTTTCAGACTATGGTAACCTTGTCCTTTTTGAAAGCACAACAGGAAGCATCTTGTGGCAGAGTTTTCAAAAACCTTCGGATACATAAAATCAAATAGTATCAAGAATAATAATGATAAAATATTTCAATCCCCCTCTAAGTTGGTGCATAGATATCAATCACAAAGCTCTTGGTCAAAATGTCTGTTGTTTAGATTTGAAGACACAAAGTATTCCAAAATCTATTTTCTCCTTTATAGAGTGACAATCAATTTCAATGTTCTTTGTTCGATGAATTCAAATAACTTCAAGGGAAGTTCCACAGTCATTTTCAACTCCTTTAGAACTCGAAGAATCCAAATATTCTCACAAATTCCTTTGACAACTCAATTTCTACACTGCTTATAGAAACTACTCCAAGCTTCTTACTTCTCCATGTTACCAAGTTTCTTCACACATAAATACAATAACCTACGGTAAACTTTTGATCCGTATAGACATTCCATGACCAATCTTCATCAATGAATATAGCTATAGCCACATTTTTGTTCTATTTTTTTTCTTCCAAAGAATAGGCCTTTTTCGAGGGTAGCCTTCAAATATCTCAAAATTATACAGACGGTGTCAAGGTGTTTTTCATAAATTGTTGGCAGTGTTAACAGAAAATGCAATATCAGGGTCCAAGTAATCTTTAGTATCTTCCTGTGTCAAGTCTGTCCCCCAAAGTTCTTTATGTGAGTGCATGGGATTATCAGCTGGTGGTCTATATACACTCATACCGGTTTCTCGAAAGAAATCAAGAACATACTTCCGTTGGGAACTGCTCTTCCTTTCTTTAGAGACCCAAAGTTTTTTAATTTCAAATATTGCTTTCAGGTTTTTCTTCCGTTTCTCCATTTCTGTCACATCATCTCCAGATGATATATGCAATTTTTTGCTGTGTTGAATTTTTTATGGTGTTGTAAGAGAGGTGTCTATGTAGGGTGAAAGTAGCCATTGGAAGTAAGGTTGTACATAACTAATTTTGCCTTGTTTTACAAGTTCTTAATGAAGTATAGTCAAACGGATGATATTGTATTTTTTTAAGGAAGTAAATTTGCAAATCAGAAAGTTATAGTTTTATGAAAACGATATAGTTTTTATATACTAGAATCATTGACTTTTTAGGATCATACTGATAAACTATTTGATGAGGTTGTCTTTGAGTAGAAAATGAATGATTCAAAGTTATAGTTTTTGAAAACATTGTACAACTAATATTATTCTATCGAGTACAAGGCACCTGACCATGAAAATTTTGAATAAAGAAACGATTCTCGTAAATCTTGGAGAACACATAATTGATTTCATGAAATAAAAAAGACAGTCAAGAGAAAAAATGTGAAATGTCTCAAACAACATTAATTTTTGTTGAAATGATAGAGATTTTCAGCACTTTGATTTACTTGTGATTTTTGAGACTCTTGACTTTAAGAAGGAAATCTCAAATCATTATTAATAAGAAAGAGTGGTTGTTTTTTGTATCATTGTCTAATTGTTGATCGTATAATGGGTTTCAGTCTCTGTTTAAATATGCTATCTGTTCTATTCATTTTGTTTTGCTATTTGTTACAAATTAGTATTGCCATAACCAACATCACATCATCCCAATTCATAAAGGACACTGAAACTCTTATCTCCAAAGATGGTAACTTCACCTTTGGATTCTTTAGCCCTAAAAATTCTACAAATCGCTACGTTGGAATTTGGTGGAAGTCTCAGTCTACAATCATATGGGTGGCAAACAGAAACCAACCACTGAATGATTCTAACGGGACTGTCACAATATCTGAAGATGGAAATCTTGTGGTATTGAATGGGCAGAAACAAGTCATTTGGTCATCAAATGTTTCCAACATAGCAACCAATACAAGTTCTCAGTTTTCCGACTTTGGTAACCTTGTCCTTTCGGAGAGCACAACTGGAAACATTTTATGGCAGAGTATTCAGCAACCTTCAGATACATTACTTCCTAGCATGAAACTATCTATCAACCAAAGAACAGGTAAGAATGTAAAACTCGTATCATGGAAAAGCCCTTCGGACCCATATGTTGGCAACTTTTCTTGTAGGACAGTTGAACGCCTAAATATAATCGAAGTGTTTATTTGGAATGGAACTCAACCATATTGGCGCAGTGGTCCCTGGAATGGTGGGGTCTTCACTGGGGTACATACAATGACAGTTGCATATTTTTTTGGTTTTCGTGTAGGTGATGATGGAGAAGGGAATATTGACATATATTATACATTACAAAATGACGAAGAGTTTTTGATCTATCAGCTGACTTCACAAGGAAAATTAGACGAGATGCGGTGGGATAATGAGACTAAAGAAATGAAAGTGACATGGACAACCCGAGAATCAGAGTGTGATGTTTATGGTATATGTGGGGCCTTTGCAAGCTGCAGTTCATTGAGCTCACCAATATGTAGCTGTTTGAGAGGATTTGTACCGAGAAACATAAAAGAATGGAATGCACATAACTGGACCGGTGGGTGTGTTAGGAGAACACCTTTGCAATGTGAAAGGGTCAACGATAATACAACAAATACAAAGGAAGATGGGTTTTTGAAATTGCAGATGGTTAAAGTTCCAGATTTCGCAGAAGGTGTAGCTGTTACACCAGACATATGCAGAAGCTTATGTTTGCATAATTGCTCATGTGTTGCGTATTCTCATGATTCTGGGATTGGCTGTATGTCTTGGACTGGGAATCTACTTGACATACATCAACTCCAAAGTGGAGGACTCGATCTATATGTTCGTGTAGCCTACACAGAACTTGGTATGCTCTAGGTGTTATTTGTTAAACCATTTGAAACATAGGTCATTAACTTGATTCTATTTCTTAGGAGTTAGGATTTTATTTGATTTTTTATATTTTATATTTATATTTTTCCTATATACAGATAGACGGCGAATCAAGACGACCATCATTATAAGTACAGTAATAACTGGAACTCTTATATTTGTCATATGTGCATATATCTGTTGGAGGAGGACATCAAACCACCCAGGTATTATAAAATAACCGTGTATTTAACTTTTGTCATCAAATTTACTTTATTTTCATTGATAAGGAACTAAGCTCAAATTATGTTATTTACTGCAGCTAGACTGTGGCACTTTATTAAATCTGCAAGAAAAAAGAACAACAAAGCTTTCCCACTATTTGATCAAGGTGGATCACCCGAAAATTACACTAGTGACGATGTGATTGGAGAAATGTCTCAAGTCAAATTACAAGAGCTATTAAAATTTGATTTTGAAAAACTTGCAACCGCCACAAACAACTTCCACTTGTCCAACAAACTTGGACAGGGTGGTTTTGGTCCCGTATATAAGGTACCTTAAATGCAACATTGTTATAATATTTTATAACCATTGTCTATAGCTGTTGTAACATAATATTTTCTTCTAGGGAAAACTGCAAGATGGCCAGGAAATAGCTGTTAAAAGACTCTCTAGAGCATCTGGACAAGGGCTGGAGGAATTCATGAATGAAGTAGTGGTCCTTTGTAAGCTTCAACACCGTAATCTTGTAAGACTTCTTGGCTGCTGTATTGAAGGCGATGAAAAGATGTTGATGTATGAGTACATGCCAAACAAAAGTTTGGATGCATTCATCTTTGGTTAGTTCTTTGAAGCCCCCTTTAGCACTTTCTCTTATACAAATTCATACTTTCATCTTTCGTTTCAACTCTGAGTTTTTTTGGAAGTGAATAATTTTGATGGATTCACTTTATATTTTAGTATTATGTTAAAAATGTTATATTGCTACCCTTATTTTTAGATCCCTCAAAAAATAAACTCCTGGATTGGAGAACACGACACAACATAATAGAAGGAATAGCTCGAGGATTGCTGTATCTTCACCGAGATTCTAGGCTAAGAATTATTCATAGAGATTTGAAGGCCAGTAATGTCTTGTTAGATGAGGAGCTGAATCCAAAAATATCGGACTTTGGCATGGCTAGAATCTTTGGAGGCGGAGAACATCAGGCCAATACTAGCAGGATTGTTGGAACTTAGTAAGTTTTTCTACCTTATCCAACATTTTAGCAGTAATGATTGGAGAATGAATTTTTGTATTTTAATGCAGTGGCTATATGTCTCCCGAGTATGCAATGCAAGGATTATTTTCAGAGAAATCAGATGTTTTTAGCTTTGGTGTTTTGATACTAGAGATTGTTACCGGGAGAAGGAACTCAATTTTTTATGACTTTGAGAATTCTCTGACCCTTTTAGGATTTGTAAGCCCCACCTAACCATTTTTGGCTCAATTATGTCTTTTTTTTATTTCGTTTACACAACGTTCCATTGTCTGATTTTTATGTATTTTTTCTTATCTCTCATTTAGGTCTGGATACAATGGACAGATGACAATATTTTATCTCTAATAGAGCGAGGAATATATGATCCTAGTAATCACAATTACATTTTGAGGTACATACATATAGGACTTCTGTGCGTTCAAGAACATGCTGTGGATAGGCCCGCTATGGCTACAGTAATTTCTATGCTTAACAGTGAGGCTGCATTACTTCCTCCTCCTAGTAAACCTGCATTCATCCTGAGGCAAGATATGTTGAGTTCAAAGAGTTCCATTAACAATGTCAGTGTTACACAAATCGGTGGCAGATAGCACACCAAGGGTTCTAAGATTTTTTTTTTTATGTCAATTGATACATGGTTACTGCTAGAAATTTGTTAATTGATATGAAAACTCTAGTATAATAAAAGATGCATAATGTATTTTCCTTGATTTCTATTGTTTTATTGATATAAGTTTTGCATGTCTTCTGCCGCAGACTACTTTCATCAGGTACAGTTGTCTGTTCATAATAGTAAAGGGCCAACTTGCATGTTGACCATAAGTTTTTGAAAGTAAACAAAAAATAAATGAAATTGAATATGAATTGGTCTGGATTCTTTTGAAGAAAAAGTGTTAGTAATTCATTGTTAATGATGTTATTCGGTAGATTCGAAACCATATTTCTTTGGACCTCGTTGTTCCTCCTTTAATACATAAACACAATAGACGACGAATAATGATAGTTAAATACAATACTACACAAGGAAAATTAATTACAATATTTTCATTTGCAATACCACTGACATGAACTTCGTATGGTCCAGCAACTTCTGCTTCTTCATCACGAACCATTCTATCGTCCGGTAACCTGAATATCTGAAATAAATAAAAAGGGATTGGGGTGAGACAAGATGTCTCAGTGAGTTCCACTTATCCTAGGCTGTAGGCAATCACAGGGAACCTAGGATCGCCATATGTTCTAATCTCAACCCATTTCAGGTTTATATAGTCTTTATCATACATAACTGAGCGATCAGGGATAACTAGGATCGCTACTTAGAATATTATCATGATTCTATCATAATGTCATATTCTTATTCATACACATACTCATATCATAATTCTTGACTTAAAAGTTAATGTCATTAATTATACATTTCATGTGTGCATATTTATCTCTTCGTTGTTGTGAACGATAACTATTTCATTCTGTTACTATGAGCC